>Ga0310694_10000289_pt1 | contig 70833 bp, 64 predicted proteins | sample 174DNAGHGhighgp2_FD_203884 | JGI IMG/M metagenome (GOLD analysis project Ga0310694, IMG submission 203884) | Sheep rumen microbial communities from Palmerston North, Manawatu-Wanganui, New Zealand - 1742 DNA GHGhigh gp2 (v2) (version 2) | ecosystem: Host-associated > Mammals > Digestive system...
GCCAGGACAGGGCGGGAAGCAGGGCAGGGCATTCCTTCACCGGGGCGCAGCCATACAGCGCGATGCCCTCCCGCACCATATCATACCGGGCGAAGGGATACCGGGCCCCGGCGGCGCTGGCGGCAGCATGGAGCAGGATGCCCTTCGGCAGCAGCCTGCGCATTTCCTCGAACCGCTCAAACTGCCTTCGGGAATATGCGTCGCTTGCTCCGTCGGCGTCGGCAAAATGGGTGAACGCGCCGGTCAGGCGCACGTGAGGCGCTCTCTCCAGCGCGGAAAGCACCTTTTGCAATTCCTGTTCGGTCCTTACGCCGATGCGGCCCATGCCGGTGTCGATCTTGAGATGCGCAAGCGCTGTCTTTCCCTGCGCCGCGGCGGCGTCCTCCAGCATGCGCACGCGTTCCTCGTCAAACACCGCTTGGGTGAGCCCCCATCGCACGCTGGCCTGGGCGCCTTTTTCATTCACCGCGCCAAGCACCAGGATGGGCGCCGTGACGCCGCCCTTTCGCAGTGTCTCCCCTTCCTCCGGGATGGCCACGCCCAAATGATCCGCGCCGTTTTGCAGGGCGGTCCTCGCCACCTCCATCAAGCCGTGGCCGTAGGCGTTGGCCTTCACCACCGCCATCATGTGGGGCGTCGGCGCGATGGATTCCTTCAGCGCCCGGGCGTTATGGGCGATTGCGTCCAGGTTCACCTGGATATACGTTCCCCGGTATTGCAAAGGCAGCCTCCCGAATCGCCTGAAAAAGGCGGAAATCTTCATACAAGCTGATCAGACGGAATCTGTCCCTCCCTGTCCGGCGGAGAGAAAGCTTTTCCATCATCAGTATATCCATTATAGCATAATATTTTCCCGTTGACTATGTTTATTTTTCGTATTCGCAAAAATCCCGGGCAGATGATGATCTGTCCGGGAATAAAGACGCGTCATTTCGCGCCCAGCTTGCCGCCCAGTTTTCCGCCGCTCTTTCCGCCAAAGTGCACGCCGGAGAGGATATCGGAGGAGAAGGCATAGGAATTGCGGCTCTTTTCCTCGTGGGCCTTCATGGCGCAATCCACCATTTCGTCGATCAGCCTGGCATAAGGCAGGCCGGTGGGCTGCCACAGGTAAAAGGCCAGGGAGCCGGGGATGGTGTTGATCTCGGTGATGTAATACTTTCCGGAAACGCGGTCGATCATGTAATCGATGCGCACTACCGCTTTGCAGTCCATGGCGTCGAAAATCTCCATGGACAGGTTCTGCAATTCTTTGGTCAATTCCTCGCCGATGGGCGCGGGCACGATGCGCTTCAAGCTGGCCATGCCCTTGCTTTGGCCGTGATCGGGCAGGTATTTGTCGGCAAAATCCAGAAAGCCCGCGCCGGTGTTGCTCATTTCCAGCACCGAGGCCCTTCTTTCCCCATCGTAGCCCAGCACGGAGCAGTTGACCTCCAGCGGCTTATCCAGCCCCTGCTCCACCAGCACCCGGCGGTCGTAGGAGAAGGCCAGTTCCAGCGCCTCGATCAGCTCGTTCCTGTCCTTGGCGGGGCTCACGCCGATGGAGGAGCCCAGGCACGCAGGCTTGACGAACACGGGATAAGGCAGCGCCTTTTCCACCTTCGCGATGGCCGCGTCCCTATCCTTTTCCCATTGGGACCGGGTCAGGGCGCAGTCCGGCAGGATGGGAAAATCAAAAGCCTTGAAAAACCGCTTCATCACGATCTTGTCCATGCCCACGGCGGAGGGCGTCACGCCGCTGGAGGCGTAAGGCAGATCGGCCAGTTCCAGCAGGCCCTGCAGGGAGCCATCCTCCCCGTGGAGGCCGTGCATCACCGGGATCACGCAGTCAAGCCGCGCCACGGTCTCTTCCCTGCCGCCGCCAAAGAGGCCCTTGGGCGGCGCGTAGTGGATCAGCGCGCCGGAGCCCGGCGTCACATCCAGCCGAACGGGCGTGATGCCCTTCATGAAGGGATCAAAATGGGCGTAGGTGTCCATATCCAAAAGGGCAGGCCCCGTGAACCATTCGCCCTTTCGGGAAATATACACCGGGATCACGTCGTACTTTTCCCTGTCGGCGCTGCGCATCAATTGCACCGCGCTGATGATGGATACGTCGTGCTCGCAGGTGCGGCTGCCATAAATCACGCCCAGCTGCATTTTGCTCATTTTTCCGGTCCTCCGTTACGATTCGCTGTAATGGTCGGGCAGATCGTTTTCATACATCACCGTATCCCCCGGCCCGATCAGGCCGTTCACCACGGCCACCGCTTCCTCCAGGCTGCCCACGGTGTGGATCTTTTCCTCCGGGAAGCCCTTTTCCTTCAATCCGTCGCGGATCGGCGCGGTGTGCTTCTTGCCCACCAGCACCGCTTCATCCACCTTGTCCGCCATCTCCCGGCCGAAATCCCGGTTGTATTCGTCTTCCTTTTCGCCCAGCTCCACCATGCCGGGGGTCACGATCACGCGCTTGCCCGGGAAGGAGGAAAGCACCTTCAGCGCTTCCTTGCTGGAACGGGGATTGGTATTGAACGCGTCGTCGATCACGCCGATACCGCCGGGAGTTTTGAGCAGCTGCAGCCGATGCTCCACGGGTTTGAGCGCCCGCACGCCCCGGGCGATCTGGGCGTCGGTGAGCCCCAGATGCTTCGCCACCAGCGCCGCCGCCAGGATGTTTTTCACGTTGTGCTCGCCCAGCAGCATGGTGTCGCAGGCGATCCTGCCGCCGTCCTGAAAGCACAGGGTAAACCGGCAGCCCTGGGGCGACACGCTTACGTCCTCAGCCCAGGCGTCGGCCCCGGTTTTGGCGGCCAGCAGCTTATTCTTTTCCGTTTTGTCGTACAGCTTTTTCACGATGCCGTCGTCGTTCATGAACACGGCCAGGCCGTCCCGGGGCAATGCGTCGATCAGCTCGTACTTGGTTTTTTCAATGCGCTCCAGGGTGCGGAAGGTGTCCAAATGCTGGGGGCCCACGGCGGTCAGGATGCCGATGGTCGGGTGCACCAGATTGCAAAGTTCCCTGATTTCCCCCACGTGCCTTGCGCCCATTTCCCCGATGAATACCTGATGCGACGGGGTGAGCCGCTCCCGGATGATCCTGGTCACGCCCATGGGCGTGTTAAAGGAAGCCGGAGTCGCCAGCACGTTGTATTTTTGCGACAGGATTTCGGCCAGAATGAATTTGGTGCTGGTTTTGCCATAGCTGCCGGTGATGCCGATGCGGATCAGCCGGTCGTTTTGCAGCAGCTTCTTTTCGGCGTCCTTAAAATACAAATGGAAGATCAGCTTTTCAACAGGCAGCGCGATCAACCCGGCCAGCGCCACCGCCAGGGGCAAAAGCAGCATGGGCAGCGAAAGGATAAGGAAGCAGAGGATCAGATCCAATATGCCCTCAAACTGCAGCCGGAGCACGATCACCCAGGAAAGCAGCGCAAGCCCCAGCGACACGATGAACAGCGCGGCGCAGAGCCGCTTCATCCGGGGCGTGAGGGCGAATTGCTTTTTCTGCGGCATTTTGGCCGCCCAGCGGTGCAGCAGGAAGCCCGCTGCCACCGTCAGCGCCGCCGCCGCGGCCACGATCATCCAGCCCTGGCCCGGCAGAAGGAAGCTGCTGCCCGCCATGGACAGAAGAAACGCCCCGGCCAGCACGGCCCCGGGCTGCAGCGCCTTGCTCCATTGCCTCTTTACCGTGCGGAAATAGCCCTGGAACTGATAGCTTTCCAGCTGAAAATAATGCAGCAGCACCCGGGCGGAGAGCGTCATGGCCAGGGCCTCCCCCAGGAGCATCAGGATGACTTCCCAATTCAGCTGCGCGATGGTGAGCAGCATAGCAATCTCCCTTACGTTAAAAATGCCCGCACCACGGCCACGAACCTGGGCCACTGGCGCAGATAAGCAAAATGATCGTCGTTTTCAAAAATGACCAGCCCCGCGTCGGGGATTTCCTGTTCCATGGTTTTTCCCATCCAAAGGGGCGTGTCCTGATCGTTTTCGCCCCAGATCAGCAGCGTGGACGCCTTGATTCTGGGCAAAAGCGGCCGCAGGTCCTCGTTGATCACCTGCACGAAGGTTTTGCGCATATCCTCGTCCAGCGCCTTGTAATCGGCGGAGCCGTATTTGTCCCGCAGGGCCTGCAAGCTCCTGTCGGCCACGGCGCCCAGCAGCGGCACCTTTTTCAGGGAAAGCAGCGCGTTCTTTTTGCGCTGGTAGGCTTCCGAACGCTTTTTCTGTTCCTCCGTCTGTTCCTTGCGCAGGCCCGCGCCGCCGGTGATCACCAGGCGGTTCACCATTTCGGGCCAGCTGGCCGCCAGGTAAAGCGCCACCCGGCCGCCGAAGGAATGGGCGATCACGTCGCATTTTTTCAGCCCCAGCTTTTCCATCAGGTCCCTGACGCACAGGGCGAAGTCCCCGACGCCCCAGGGAGCCTTGGGCTTTTCGCTCTGGCCGTGGGCCGGAAAGTCGATCACGGTGACGAAATGATCCCGGGATAAATCCTTGGCGATGGGCTCGAAATGCCTGGTGGAGCAGCCCCAGCCGTGCAGGCACAATACGGGCGTTTTGGTCGCGTCGCCCATCTGCTCGTAATATACATCCACCCCGTTGGCTTCAATCCGCATGGCCGCTCCTCCTTTCTTTCGGCTCGCTTCCTGTATTATATGGCCTTTCGCTTTTCCTCATTCCCTGGGCGGCACGCGCCAGATGTAGCGGCACTTCTGCCGGGCACCGCCGCAGATCAGGCGGTATTCCTTGGGCACGTCGGTGATGCGCTCCAGGGTGCAGCCCAATCGTTCGCAGGTTTTCCGGGAAGGCAGATTATCCACGTTGTTGGTGATCACAACGCTTTCCAGGTTCAATCGCTGCATCAGGGGAATCAGCAGCCGGCAGGCCTTTTCCGCGTAATGATGCCCCCGGTGCTCCTCCTCCACCCGATAGCCGATGTGGCCCAGGTAGTACAGCCCCGGGCTTTCCCCAAGCCTGAGGCTCACATAGCCCGCATACCGCCTGGTGCCGCAAAGAAAAATGGAAAAATTGAAGCCGTCGTCGATGCCGCATTCCTCGTCCCGCACGTCCTCCCTTGTCAGCGTCAAATCGATCTCCCCATCGGAAAACATGGGCTTTGGCATCAGCATCCGCAGCAGGTTTTTCACGTTCGGCACCTCAAGCATTGTAGCACGATTTGGGAGAAACAACAAGGAGGGGAGAAAGGAGTTTGGAGTGTGGAGTGGGGAGTGGGGAGTGTGAAGAGTGGAGAGTGGAGAGTAGAGATAAATAATTTTTTCACGCTTCTTTGCTTGCAGTCTTTAATCCTCAAGCCTAAAACTCCACACTCCACACTCCAAACTCCACACTTTACACTTATAACTCCACTCTCCACTCTCAACTCTCCACTCTCTCAAAAGAGCGCTTCCACAAACTCCTTGGCGTCGAAGGCCTGCAGATCGTCGATGCCCTCGCCCACGCCGATATACCACACGGGGATATTGAGCTCCTTGCGGATGGCGATGGCCACGCCGCCCTTGGCGGTGCCATCCAATTTGGTCAAAACGATACCGTTGATTTCGGCGGCTTCCTTGAACTGCTTGGCCTGCTGGATGCCGTTTTGGCCGGTGGTGGCGTCCAGCACCAGCATGCAGCGCATTTCGGCCTCGGGATATTCCCGGTCGATGATGCGGCGCATCTTGCTCAATTCGTCCATCAGGTTCTTTTTGTTGTGAAGGCGGCCGGCGGTATCCACGATCAAAAGATCGGTTTTCTTCGCCTTGGCGGACTGCACCGCGTCGTATACCACGCTGGCGGGGTCGCCGCCCTCCTGGCCGCGGATGATGGGCACCTTGGCCCTTTCCGCCCACACGGCCAGCTGCTCGTCGGCGGCGGCGCGGAAGGTGTCGGCGGCGGCCAGCATCACGCTGCGGCCGATTTCCTGAAAGCGCAGGGCCAGTTTGCCGATGGTGGTGGTTTTGCCAACGCCGTTGACCCCCACCACGAACATCACCATGGGCCAGCGAAGGGAGGGCCGGGGAATGTTCATTTCCTCCACCAGGATCTGCTTGAACACGGCCTTGGCCGCTTCGGCATCCCTGATCTTCTGCTCCTCTACCCTTTTGCGCAGCTTGTCCATGATATCGGTGGTGGCGGCCACGCCCACGTCGGACAGAATCAGGATATCGGTGAGCTCGTCGTAAAAATCATCGTCCACCTGGCGGGTGTTTTTGACCAGCGTATCCACCTTGTCGGTCAGGCCGCCGCGGGTCTTGGTCAGGCCCTGCTTGAGCCGCTGAAAAAAGCCCATTTCATTATCCCCCTTTTTGGATTGGAAAGAAACCTATGAGACGAGAGTTAAGAGTGAAGAGTGGAGAGTGGAGTTTGGAGTTTGGAGTGTGAAGTGTAAATTTGATAATGAAAAGCATTGAGCGAAGCGTCATGAAAACATGATTTAACTCCACTCTCCACTCTCCACTCTCCACACTTTGTCCTAAAGCCTCATTCAAAGTCCTGCAAATTAACGGAAACCATGCCGCTGACGCCCTTTTCCTGCATGGCCACGCCGTAGAGCGCGTCGCAGCGCTCCATGGTGCCCTTACGGTGGGTGACCACCACGAACTGGGTGGTTTTGGCGTATTCGCACAGGTAATCGGCGAAGTAGCCGATGTTGGCTTCGTCCAGCGCCGCCTCGATCTCATCCAGGATGCAGAACGGCGTGGGCTTGAGCTTGAGCATGGCGAACAGGATGGCGATGGCGGTCAAGGCCCTTTCGCCGCCGGACAGGAGCGAGAGCAGCTGCAGCTTCTTTCCCGGCGGCTGGGCGATGATCTCAATGTCGCAGTTGAGGGCGTCGTCGGGATCGGTGAGCTTCAATTCCGCCTGGCCGCCGCCAAAGAGGCGGGCGAAGGTTTCCTTGAAATACACCCCCAGCTTTTCAAATTCCTGCACGAATTGCTTTTCCATCTGGGAAAGCAGGCGGGTGATCAGCGTTTGCAAATCCTCCTCCGCCTTGGTCAGGTCCTGCTGTTGGGCGGTCAGCTCGTCGAAACGCTCTTTCGTCGCTGCGTATTCCTCGATGGCGTTCACATTCACCGGGCCCATCTGCCGGATGCGCCCCCGCAGGGAGGCCGCTTCCTTTTCGCTGCCGGTGAGGTCGAACTTGCCCTCGGCCCGGAATTCCTCGGCGCCGGCGTAGGTGAGATCGTAGGTGTTGAAAATGTGATCGGTCATCACCTTCAGCTCGTTCTCCGCCCGGTCGTGGGACAGCTCGGTGCGGTGCAGCTTTTCGCTGTCCTCCTCGTACGTCTTGTGCATTTCCTCGCTCTGGCGCACGTTTTCACGCTGCATGAAGGCCTTGTCCTGCCTTTGGCGATCCAATTCCTCCACCCGGGCTTGCAGAAGCGACGCGGTCTCTTCCTGTTTCCTGCATTCCTCTTCCTGCTTTTGCAGCGTTTCCCGGGCTTCCTTGAGGGCCTGATCCCGCCTGGCCTTTTCCGCTTCCATTTCGGCAAGGGAAGCCGCCATCTGGGCCAACTCCTGATCCTGCCGGGCTTTGTCCCGGCGCAGGGTATCCAGCGCGTGGGACAGCTCCGCGTGCTGCAAACGCATTTTGGTTACCAGATCGCGCTGCTGCTCCGCCTTTTCCCGGGCGTCGAACAAAGCGCGCTGCAGGATCTCCGTTTTCCGGTCCATGGCCTCCTGATCGAAGGACTCGGTTTCATTCTGATCGGCGGCGCGTTTGAGATCCGCCTCGATCTCGGCGATGCTCTCGGTCAGCTGCGCGCGGGCGGCCCGGGTGCGCTCCAATTGCTCCTGAGCGGCGCTCAGCTCCGCCTTGGCGTTGAACACCCGCTCCTGCTCCCGGGCCACGGCGATTTCTTCCTGATGCATGCTCTCCAGCGCTTCGTTGCGCAGGCGCTTGAGCTCTTCCCGTTCGCTCTGCATCCGGGTGAGCTTTTCCCGCAGATCGGACAGTTCCTTCTTTTCCCTTTCCAGCGTGCGCTGCAATTCCTTCATTTCGCGCTCGCGGCCAAGCAAGCTCACCGCGCTCTTTTGCGCTGTGCCGCCGGTCATGGAGCCGCCGGAGTGCATCACGTCGCCGCTGAGCGTTACCAGGCGGAAGGCATGATGGCCGGCGCGCATGATGGGAATGCCGCTGTCCAGGTCCTCCGCAATCACGGTGCGGCCCAGCAGATTTTCCATGATGCCCCGGTATTCCGGCGCATAGGCGATCAGCTCGCTGGCCACGCCCCGGCAGCCGGGCATTGAAAGCAGTTTGCGCTCTTCCGCATTGAGCACCCGGGATTTCACGCTGGTCATGGGCAGGAACGTGGCCCTGCCCAGGCGGTTGTTGCGCAGATAGTCGATCATGCGCTTGGCGGCTTCTTCATCCTCGGTGACGATGTTTTGCAGCGCGCCGCCCAGCACCATGTCAATGGCGGTTTCATATTCCTTGGGCACCTGCATGAGCCTGGCCACCACGCCGCGCACGGCATGATCGCCCTGGGCCCAGGCAAGCGCTCTGCGGACAGACTGGTTATAGCCCTCCATTTCCCGGCTCATTTCCTGCATCAGGCGATACCGGCTCACGTCGGACTGGAATTGCAGATTCAGGTTCTGGGCGCTCTCGGCGCTCCGCTGGGTTTCCTCCGTGGCGGCGCGCAGCCTGCCCTCGCAGGCGGCCGCTTCGTTTTTGAGCGCTTCAAAGTTTTCGTTCACCTGGGCGGCCTGGCTTTCGGCGCTGCGCAGCGCCTCCGTCAGGGAAAGCTGTTTTTCGCCGCCTTCCTTCACCGCCTGCTCGATCTCGGTCAGGCGGCTGCGCATCTGGGCGCAGATGGCCTGCTGCCTGGTCTGCTGGCTTTTGAAATCCGACAGGCGGTTCATGGCCTGCAAAATTTCGTCCTTATGCCGGTCCAGGGTTTCTTCCTTCTGCTGGGCGTCCAGCAAAATGGCGTCCAGCTTTTCCTGCTCGGCGTCCATTTCCTTCTGGGCCTGAGAAAGGGCCTGATTGCTGGCGATGGCGTCCTGCTCGCCCTTTTCAAACAGGGCCCGCAGATCCTGCCGGCGGCGGCGGGTTTCCCCCATGTCCTTCGCCAGACGGTCCAGGTTTTCCTGGATGGACGAAATCTGGTGCCTGGTGCGCTCCGCCTCGGCCTGACGCTCGTACAGATCGTCGTTGGCCTGCAGGTGCTGCCGCCTGGTATCCGCCAGTTCCTCCTCCAGGATGGCCACGGCCTCTTCCAGTTTTTCCCGCTCCAGGGCGTTTTCATTCAGCCGGGCTTCGTGATGCAGCAGCACGTCCCGCAGGCCCTCCAGGGTCTGGTCCAGGGCGGCGATGCGCTCCTTTACCTTGTCGTGGCGGATGAGGAATATGTTGATTTCCAGCGTGCGCAAGCGCTCAGCCAGTTCCAGATACTCCCTGGCCTGGGCCGCCTGCTTTTCCAAGGGCTCCACCCGGGAAGCCAATTCTTCCAATATATCATTGACCCGGTTCAGGTTGTCCCGGGTGCGGGCCAGCTTGCGCTCGGCCTCTTCCTTTCGCACCCTGAAGGTCATCACGCCCGCGGCCTCTTCAAACACCTGCCGCCGGTCCTCGCTCTTGACGGAAAGGATCTCGTCGATGCGGCCCTGGCCGATCAGGGAATAGCCCTCGCGGCCGATGCCGGTATCCCGGAACAATTCCAGGATGTCGCGCAGGCGGCAGGCGGTTTTGTTGAGGTAATACTCGCTGTCGCCGCTGCGGTATACGCGGCGGGTGACCATCACCTCGGCGAAAGTGGATTTCAGGGCCCCGTCCTCGTTGTCGAACACCAAAGAGACCTCGCAGTACGAGGCCGGTTTGCGCTTGGCGGTGCCGTTGAAAATGACGTCCTCCATTTTCGCGCCGCGCAGCACCCTGGCGCTTTGCTCGCCCAGCACCCAGCGGACGGCGTCGCCAATGTTGCTCTTTCCCGATCCGTTAGGGCCCACGATGCCCGTGATGCCCTGGTTAAAGACGATTTCCGTCCGGTCGGCGAAGGATTTGAACCCGTGTATCTCCAGCTTTTTCAGCCGCATGCTTCGTTATTCCTTTGAACCCTTGATGATTGCCAGCGCCGCGGCGGCGGCCGCCTGCTCGGCGCGTTTCTTGCTTTTGCCCGTGCCCCTGGCACATTCCCTTTCGTCGATCAGCACCGCGCAGGTGAACACCCGGTCGTGGGGCGGGCCCATTTCGTCCACCGTTTCATAGGCGGGCATGGGACGGCCCATGGCCTGCAGGTATTCCTGCAGGGCGCTCTTGGCGTCGTTTTCGCCGCTTTCGCTGCAGTCGCCGATGAGCTTTGTCACCATGCTCCTGGCCGCGTCGAAGCCGCCGTCCAGGTACACCGCTGCCAGCACCGCCTCAAAGGCGTCGCACAAAACGCTCGGGTTTTCCCTGCCGCCGGAAAGCTCGCAGCTTTTGTCCATCAGCAGATTTTCGCCCAAACGAATATCCCGCCCGACCTGGGCCAGTCTTTCCTCCCGCACCAGCTTCTGGCGCAGCTGGGTCATGGCCCCTTCGTGCATTTCGGGGTGCATGGCGTATATTTTTTCGCTGACGCACACCTCCAGCACCGCGTCGCCCAAAAACTCCAGCCTTTGGTTGTGATGCGGGCCAAGGGACGGATGGGTAAGCGCCTGCCGAAGCAGCGACTTTTGCCGGAAGGTATAGCCGATGGCTTCCTCCAGCGCCGCGTAATCCGCCATGATCATTTCTCCTTGAATACCGCCAAAGCGCACCCACGCCGGTGAGTGCGCTTCGCTATGCGGTTTTAATCAGCCCTGCTTTTCCTCGATGTACCTGGCCACGTCGCCCACGGTTTTCAGCGTGGTGATGGCGCTGTCGTCCACGGTCATGTTGAACTGGTCCTCCAGGTCCATGATGAGCACCATCACGTTGGCGCTGTCGGCCTTCAGGTCCTCCACCAGGCGCTTGTCGGGGGTGATGTCCTTCACGTCCATTTTCAGCTGCTTGGCGATCATTTGGGCTACGGTGTCGAATACCATGATGCATTCCTCCCTTTTTTATTGCTGTAATTGCTTGGAAATTTCCTTTTCTATATCCTCAACCAGGCCCTTGCGCTTCATCTGCGCGGCCTGGCGGATGGCGCAGGCAATGGCGTGGCCGTTGCTGGAGCCGTGGGCCTTGACCACCACGCCCTTGACCCCCAGCAGCGGCGCGCCGCCGACCTCGGTGTAATCCATGGTCTTTTTCACTCGTTTGAAGGCCGGCTTGGCCAGCAGGCCGCCGATCTTGCTGCGGGTGTCCCCCATGATTTCCTTTTTGATGATGCCAAGCAGGGTGCCGGCCACGCCCTCCATGAATTTCAAAATCAGGTTGCCGGAAAAGCCGTCGCACACCACCACGTCGGCCACGTCGCCGGTAATATCCCGGCCTTCCACGTTGCCCACGAAATTGAAGGGCGCCTGCTCCATCAGCGGATACGCCGCCTTGGCCAGGGCGTTGCCCTTTTCGCTTTCCGCGCCGATGTTCACCAGGCCCACCCTGGGGTTTTCAAAGCCCCGCATGAGCTTGACGTAGGCCGCGCCCATGATGCCGAACTGGGGCAGGTACTGGGGCAGGCAGTCCACGTTTGCGCCGCAGTCGATCAGGCAGAAATAATCCTTGCCGTTGGGAATCAGGGGCGCCAGCGCCGGGCGCTCCACCCCGGGGATGCGGCCCAGGCGGAACATGCCGCCGGCCAGGGTGGCCCCGGTGGACCCGGCGGACACGAAGGCGTCGGCCTGACCGTCGCGCACCAGCAGCATGCCCTTTACCTGGGCGGAATCCTTCTTCTGCCGGATGCCCATCACGGGGGATTCATGATTGGTGATGATTTCAGTGCATTCGTCGATGGCGATACGTTTCCTCACATCCCCTGCGTCCTGCAAAAGGGGCTCGATCTCCTTGGCCGCGCCGCCCAGGGTGATCCTGGCGTCGCTGTCGGAGCGCAAAAACTCGATTGCGCCTTCCACGGTGCATTGCGGGGCGTTATCGCCGCCCATGGCGTCCAGATAAATGTGGATCATGGCGTTCACTCCTTGGCTTTGCTTTCAAAAAGCGCACTTATTCTACCACATTGCGGCCAAATTGACAAGCGTTTGGCCCAACGATCCCGCCGCCAAATCCATTTTGGGCCAATTTGGCCGATATTTTCCCGTTTCGTCGATGCCGGGCGCAGCGGCGAAATGGAAAAGTCAGCCCGCCCCGTTGCTATTTCGCCGTTTTCGGTGTATAATTACTTGTGGAAAAGTTTTTTCCGGGATATGCCTTCTGAAAGGAGCATACGAGCATGAAGCTGATTATCGCCATCGTACAGGACGAGGACGCCTCCCGTTTGATCGGCAGTCTGATGGACGAGGGCTACGGCGTGACCAAATTGGCCACCACCGGCGGCTTTCTCAAATCCGGCAACACCACCCTGCTGGTGGGCGTTGAGGACAATCGCTTCGACGGGTGCCTGAGCATCATCGAAAAGGTGTGCAAGAGCCGCAAGCAGATCGCCACCTCCCCCGTCACCATGGGCGGCAGCGCGGCCATGTACGCCTCCTATCCCATCGAGGTCACGGTGGGCGGCGCCACGGTATTCGTATTGACGGTGGACCAATTTGTTAAGTACTGATTCGGAAAAAATGACCTTGAAGCAATGCTTTCAGGGCAGCGACGCGCTGCAAACGCTTCTGCGGGATTTTGACGCGGGCAGAACGGCCCCGGCCACCCTGCTGACCGGCGAAAGCGGCATCGGCAAAAAGACCGCGGCCCATTTGCTGGCCAAGGGCCTGCTTTGCACAGGCGATGGGGACAAGCCCTGCGGGAATTGCCGCAACTGCCGCCGCTACGACGCCCGCACCCATCCCAACGCCCTTTTCCCTTCTCCGCTGCCCAAGGAAAAATCCATTAAAGTGGACGCTCTCCGGCAGACCATCGACGCCCTTTCGCGCCATGCTTTGGAGCAGGGCAAACGGGTGATCGTGATCGAAAATGCGGAGCGCATGACGCCCCAGGCCCAGAACTGCCTTTTGAAAACCCTGGAGGAAAGCCCGGAGAACACTTTCTTTTTCCTCACCGCCGACGTGGAAAGCGCCATATTGCCCACGGTGCGCTCCCGGTGCCGGTGCGTAAGGATGCAGCCCTGGACGGAAGAGCGGGTGTTCAAAGCGCTGGAAAGCAGGGGCATTGAGCGCAGCCGCGCCCAGGCGCTTTCCCGTTATTGCGAGGGAAGCCTGGGCCGGGCTCTTGCTATGCAGGAAGATGAAAGCTATTGGGAAGAAAGGGAGCTCGTGCGCCGCTCCTTCCTGTCCATCCGGCGTCCGGGCGACGTCTGCCGGGCCGCGCAGGTCGTCAAGGATCAAAAGGACAAGGGCGACCATCTGCTCGCCATCCTTGAGCAGGAGATACGCGCGTGCCTGCACTGCGTCATGAACGGAGAAGCGCCCGATCCCGATCTGCCGCCCCATTTTCAGGCGTCCACGCCCCAAAGCCTTATGGCCATCCTGGAATCCATCATCACAGCCCGGAAGCAAATGGCGTCCAACGTGGTTTGGGCGGCGCTGTCCGAAGGGCTGATGCAAACCATATCGGAGGAAGCAAGCACATGGCAACAGTAATCGGCGTTCGATTCAGGAACGCGGGCAAGCTCTACTATTTTGACCCCGGCCAATGGTGGCCCACCGCCGGGGACGCCGTGATCGTGGAAACGGTGCGCGGCATGGAATTCGGCGAAGTGGTAACGGGCGTCAAGGAAGTAAGCGACGACGCCATCACCCCGCCCCTCAAAAAGGTGATCCGCGTCGCCACCGCGGAGGACGCGCAGCATCAGGCGGAAAACCGGGCCAGGGAAAAGGACGCCATGGCCCAGTGCCTGAAAAAAATCACGGAGCACAAGCTGCAGATGAAGCTGGTGGGCTGCGAATATACGTTTGACAATTCCAAGCTGCTTTTCTATTTCACCTCAGACAAGCGGGTGGATTTCCGGGCGCTGGTGAAGGACCTGGCCTCCCTCTTCCACACCCGCATCGAGCTGCGCCAGATCGGCGTGCGGGACGAGGCGAAAATGATGGGCGGTCTGGGCCTGTGCGGCCGGCCCGTTTGCTGCGGCGCGTTTTTGGGAGATTTCCAGCCCGTGTCCATCAAGATGGCCAAGGAGCAGAACCTGTCGCTGAACCCCACCAAAATTTCCGGCGTGTGCGGGCGGCTCATGTGCTGCCTCAAATATGAAGAGGATCATTATGAAGCCACGCGCCGCCGCATGCCCCGCATCGGCAGGGACGTCGTCACCCCCGACGGCGTCGGCACGGTGGTGGACCTGAATATCCTCAAGGAAACCGTGCGGGTGCGCATCCCCAAGGGCGACAGCTATGAACAGAAGGATTATCCGCTGGAGAGCGTGCAGCGGACGCAAAACGGCCAAAGGTCCGCCGAAAAGAAGCCGGAGACCGCGGAGGCGGAACAGCTTCCCGACGGCGCCGTGGCCGAAACCGACGAAGAATCCCTGAAGGAATTTGCCTTGGATGAAGGCATCTCCGAGGAGGAAGCCCGGGCGGAAATCGAAGAAATCGCCCAGGACGAGCCCGAAGAAATGATCGACGTGGAGGACGAAGGCGAAGAATAATACGCCCCCCAGCTGCGGCCCGGAATATGGCCGCAGTTTTATTATTATTGAAAGAAAATGTAAACTTTTTTCGTTTTCATTTTACGAAGCGAAAGGATGTGCTATACTGCTTTCGGAGGGATTTTGTATGAAGAAGTGGAGAAAAATCTGCGCCGTGCTGCTTTTGACGGCGCTGACGGCCGGGTGCTCCCAGCCCGGGATCACCGCGGCGGACGAGGGCGCAACGCCGTCCCGCCTGATCCTCACGGCCCTGAACATCGGCAAGGCCGACTGCCTGCTTTTGCAGTGGGACGGCCAGGCTTTTTTGATCGACGCGGGCTATGAACAAAACGCCCCGATGGTGGCTGCCATGCTGGCCCATTATAACGTGACGCGCTTAAACGGCGTTTTCCTCACCCATTGCCACAGGGATCATTACGGCGGCCTTTCCGCGCTGGCCAAGAGCGGCATCGCGGTGGATGCCTGGTATACCGCCGCGCTGTATCACGACGTGGAAACCGGCCAGCATCCCGCGGCCCTGGCCGCGGCCATCCGGGCCGAAACGCCGGTCTATCTGAAAGCCGGCGACGTGATCAGCGCCGGGGACGCGGGCTCCTTTACCGTGCTGGGGCCTATCGGCGTGAATGAGGACAACGAAAACAACAATTCCCTGGTGCTGCGCTTCGCCTGTCCGGCAGGCAGCGCGCTTCTGGCCGGCGACATGAAGGAGGATGAGGAATACGACCTGCTGCATGTCAATGCTTTCACGCCATGCGACGTATTGAAGGTGGGCCACCACGGCGACGGCGGAGCCACCACCCTGGCCATGCTCCGGGCCGTACAGCCCAAAGCCGCCATCATTTCTACCGGCTCCAAGGAGGAATACGATACCCCGTCCTGGAACACCGTGTCCCGCCTGTCCGCCGCGGGCGCTCAGATCTATGTGACTGAAAAGGCCCGGGACGCATGGGAATTGACCCTGGAAGACGGGCGGATCACGGCGGAGGACATTCGCCTGTCCAACGTGCCGGAAAAGGTGGATCAGCTTTCCCTGTCCATTGATTTGAGCAACGACCTGCTGACCATCCGCTGCAGCGGCGGCCCCGTGTTCCTTGCCGGCTGCGTGGTGTATTCCACCAAGGGCGACGAAATGCTGTCGCTTCCGGACGTTACGCTGCAAAACGGCCAGAGCTATACCATAGGGTCCCAGGCCACCAAGGGAAGCTTTGATTTTCTCTGGCCCGTCAAGCGCGTTTGGAACAAAAAGAAGCTGGACGTGGGCATTCTCTACGACCCCTTTGGCCGGCCCATCGCCTGCACAGACAACGGCCTTTCCGAATAAGATGTGGTATACCCCTGGAAGGGAGGCTATACCATGAATCCCTGTTACCCTGCCCGGCGGCCCGTGCCGCCTCCGCCGCCCGAATGCGGCAGCGGATACCTGATGCAGCGCATCCTGGCCAGTGGCCAAAGAGTCTTTCGGCCCGTGGATTTGTGCCTGTGCCCGGGGCAGTTGCCCTGCAATGCCAGAGGGCCTTTTACCGTAGTGGAGGCCGGCGTGATCGGCTGCCCCCAATGGCAGGAAATCCCCTGCCGCCGGCGGGACGCTCTGGCGCTGCTGGTGAACGTGCGCATCGCGCTGAGGCTGCGGGACGCGTGCGGCGCGTGCTTCAGCGTGGAAACCGGCGCGGAGGAAGAATTGCTGCTTCGCTGCCGCTGCCCCGCGCAGGATTGCTGGCGCGGGCAGATCGTCGTGCAAGCCGCCGTCCGGCCCTATCGCAGCCGCGGCTGCCGCTGCCGGGGGGACGAAAGGCTTCCGGTGGAAATGCTGCTGGAAGGCTTTCTGCTCTCCCCCTGCGCCGTAAACTGCCCGGGCCAGCCCGCCTGCCCCGACCAAAGGCCCCTGTACCCGGAGCCGCCCTGCTGCGGGACACATTTTTGATTTGACAAAGCCTGCTTGCAACCGCGGATCAAAACGCGGTTGTTTTTTCGTATAAGCAAAGCGTGCGCCGCGATGCCGCACGGCGCACGCCCAGGGAGAAGAAAGGAGGTGTGATATTGGTGCGGTTAGTTTTTCTTAACCGCAAGGTTAGTATAATCTAATTATCCGCGCTTGTCAATACCTATTTTGAAAAAAATTGCAGCTAAATGAAAAAATATGATGGCCCGATCCCTCCGTGGGCCGTTATGCTTCTCCCTCGCCGTCCGTTTGCGGCTCTGCCGATCCCTTTTCCCGCCCGCCGGCCATATATCGGAGGATTAATTCGTCCACCATGCGTTTGGGCAAAAAGGGCGCGATGTCGTGCAGGGTTTCCAGGCTGATGCCGCCCTGCTTATCCGCGATCCGGCGAACCGCCTTTTCCAGGTATTGGGCGCTGACGAAGGGCGCGAAGCTGAACAGATCATCCTCATTTTCAGGGTCGTTTTCGGGACCGCCGCACCGGTCCATGAGCTGTTCCAGCGTATTTCTGCCAACAAAGGGAAACAGGTCATGCGCCCTGCTCCAGCCAGGCGTCTCCCTGTCCTCCTCCAGCAACTTTTGCACAAGCCGATCCAGCGTTTCCCGGCTGGCAAAGGGCGCAAGCTCGATGATTTCGTCCCACCCCAGGACAGGCTCGCCGTCCTGGGCTTCTGGCCGTTCCTCCCCATCGGCGCTTTCCCGGACGGCGGGCAGCAATTGCTCGTTTTCCTCCGCGTCCATAGAGATTTCGCCGGATAGGATGTCCTCCATCGTGACGCCGTAAAACCTGCTCAAAAACAGCACCGTTTCCACGTCGGGCAGCGCCGCGCCGTTTTCCCATTTGCTCACCGCCTGATGCGTAACATTGCATATTTCCGCCAGTCCCTGCTGGCTCAATCCCTTTTGCAGCCGCAGCAGCATCAGGTTCCTTCCCACTTGCTGATTATCGATCATAGGTTCCGCTCCTTTCCGTTTCGCCGCACCGGCCGGGCGCAGAAACAGCATAAGGCTTTTTTCGGATTCTGACAAGAAACCGTTGGTTGAATCCGTTTTTGCAACTAATAGTTGCAAAAGACCCGCCCTGTTTCCCACAGAACGGGCCGTGCGTTCGGCGGCCAACGAGCCCTTTATGCCCCTTCGCCGCTTTCCGTTTTCTTTTTCCGGGAGGTCCTGCGCCGGGGCGCGGGTTTTTCCGCTTCCTTTTCCGGGTCTTCCAGCCCGGCGGCGGCAAAAAGATCGGCCCGGGTGATCAGCATCAGGCTTTCCTTGGTGAGCGCTTCCTTGCCTTCGGCCAGGCGATCCGCCTGGGCTGCAATAGCCTTTTCAAACAGGTTGCGCACGCCCCGGGCGTTGCCAAAGCCCTCCACGTCGCGGCTTTCCTGCTCCAATATTTCCTCCAGCGGCTTTTTCGCCCCTTCATCCAATGTATAGCCGCTTTTGTTGCAGCGCATCAGGAAAATATCCCGCATTTCCTCCACCGTGTAATCGGGGAAATGCATGAAGCGGTTGAAGCGGGATTCCAGTCCGGGGTTAGAATGGATGAATTCCTGCATCAGTTCGGTATAGCCCGCCACGATCACCACCAGATCGTCCCGGTGATCCTCCATGGCTTTGAGCAGGGTATCCACCGCCTCCTGACCGTAATCCATGCCGCCCCGGTTGGTGAGGGCGTAGGCCTCGTCGATGAACAGCACGCCGCCCATGGCTTTTTCGATGACCTCCTGGGTCTTGATAGCGGTCTGCCCCACGTAGCCGGCCACCAGGCCCGAGCGGTCCACCTCCACCAGCTGCCCCTTGGAAAGCACCCCCAGGCTCTTGTAGATCCGGGCCATCATCCGGGCGATCATGGTTTTGCCTGTGCCGGGATTGCCGGAAAACACCATGTGCAGCGAAAGGTCCGGCGCGGGCAGATCGTGCTCCCTGCGGGCCTTCACGATCTGCACCCAGTTGATCAGGCTGTCCACCTCGTCCTTGATCAGGTTCAGGCCGATGTAATCGTGCAATTCCTTTTTCAAGTCCTCGATGTTTTCGGGCTTTTCTTCCTCGGCCTGCTTTTCGTCGGCCTTCTTTTCTTCTTCCTTTTTATCCGTCAAGGCCGGCGCGGCGCCTGATTCTTCTTTTGCCTCCGGCTTATTCTCTTCGCGGACCGGCAGCTTGGGCGTGTCCGGCGTCAGGCCCCACAAATCCTCGCCGATGGTTTTCATGCGCTTGTCCAGCAAGCCCCGCATGATCTCGTTTTGCAGCCGGATGATCTCGTCCCTGCGGTCTTCCATGGTCATTCCCTCCCAATGTATTCGCTGACGCGATTGAGCGTACGGTTCAGTTTATCCCAGTGGATCACGCCGTCCCCGTCAAAGGAAGTGGCCTCCACCGTGTAATCCCCATCATACCCGATCCTGCGCAAAAAAGCAAACAGGCGGTCAAAATCCACATGTCCTTCCCCGGGATGCAGGGTTTGCAGATGCTGCCAATCCATATAGCCTCCGCCGTAATCGTTCACGTGCAGATGCGCGATATGGGGCCACAAATCCCGGTTTTCCTCCTCATACATTTGCTCCAGCTGGCCGTGAAAGGCCGCCATTTTGGTGTCGAAGGTAAACAGTGCGCCGGGATCGGCTTTGAGTATCTCCCGCCAATGGGTCACGGGATCGCGCTGATTGCACACCACGTTCTCCACCGTCAGAGCAATGCCCGCGTTCCCGGCGATTTCTTTTAATCTGGGATATACGGTCAGATTCCGGTCCATGTATTTGTCGCTGGTGACTCCGTTCCACAGGTGCACCACCATAAGACGCGCTCCCAGGCCCGCCGCCATGGCGCAGTTGATCCGGAAGCGCGACAGCGCGTTCTCCGTTTCCCCCAGGCTGATTTTTTCGCCGATGCTCTTTTCGCAGTGCATGGTGACCACGGGCAGCGGCAGCGCTTTAAGAAACGCCGTGATCTCTTCCGCGTGATCGTACCAGCTGTCGTACATCATGAATTCCAGCCCGTCGCAGCGCAATTTTTTCCCGCAGGGAGAAAGCAGCCGCCAATCCCTGCCGTTGGGCCGGCCGATCAGGGTGCCGGTGGAGCACAGAAACTTTCGTGCCATGCTGTAACCTCGCCTTCCGGCGCAAGATACGCCGTCTACAAGATTATACAAAAAACCGGCTGATCTGACAAGCAGAAAAGCCGGTATCCGCAGGGTTTTTCCCTTTTTCAGCAGGCCATGCCTCCGCTGTCGGATATGGGCTGGCCTTCCTCCCAGGTTTTCAAAATATATTCGCAGAGCTTTCGGTGGCCCTTTTCATTCAGGTGGATGCCGTCCAGGCAGTAATAATCCCGGAAATGCCGGTCGCCCAGCATGGCGCCCCGCAAATCCAGCACCGGCACATCGCACATCCGGGCCGCGTCCCGCACGGCGCCGGCGTACTGCTCCTGCCAGCGGTACATCATATGGGGATCGCCGCCCAGATAACGCAAGATGGCGTCGGCGTCCAGCCCTTTGGATACCCAGTGGAAATACCTGTCCCCGTCCAGGGGCAGCGGCACCGTGAACACAGGCTGCATGCCGCCCCGGCGGGCAAATTCCGCCAGGCCCACCAGCGCTGCCTTAAAAGCCGGCAGGCTCACCCGGGCGGGGTGATCCCGATCCGGCTCCCGGGCCACGGCGGCCCAATCCATATCGCTGTCGTTGCCGCCAAACTCAAACACCGCCAAGGCCCCGGCGATCCTCTCCTCCCGATGGATGGCGGAGAGGCATTCCGGCGCGGTGCGGCCCATCACCGCGTCGCACCGGACGTCAAACCCCGCCTCCCGGGCAAGCAAACGCAGGCAATGATCCTTCAAAATAGCATAACGGCCCCGGGCCTCGTCAAAATATACGCCCTTGGCCAGCGAATCGCCCCAAACGCAAACGGTGGGTTTCTCCATGACGCATACACCTCCATGTCATATATCATGGTGTAAGTATACGCGCTTTTATTCTATAAGTCAATATTTTCTGTTGTAAAAAATTATTTCATCTGGTATTTGATATTAGATTCAGTCGTTTTCCGCTTCGGCAGCCGCTTCCTCCGCCTGCTCCCAGGCGGCATAGGCGTCGGACAGGGCGTCCTTGAGCCGCTGATACGCCCGGGCGGCCTGGGCGGCCTTTTCCGGCACGGCGTAGATTTCGCTCTGCGCCATCAGCGCTTCATGATCCGCGATCTGCTTTTCCAGATCGGCCACCTGCTTTTCCGCGGCCTTCACATCCTCCAGCAGCTTCTTTTTCTGCTCCCTGGCCAGGCGCAGCTTCTTTTTCTCCTTGCCGGCCTCGGTGCGGGTCATGTCCCCAAAACGGGGGTCCGCGTCCTGCTGCCTCTGCTCCCACTGGATGCGGGCCAGGTAATCGTCGAAATTGCCCAGGTATTCCTTGACCCCGTCCTCGGTGAGCACCGCCACCTTGGTGGCAAAGCGATTGATGAAATAACGGTCGTGGGACACAGCCAGGATGGTGCCCTCGAATTGCTCGATGGCGTCCTCCAGCACTTCGCGGCTGTCCATATCCAAATGGTTGGTAGGCTCGTCCAAGAGAAGGAAATTATCCTGCCGCAGCATCAGCTTGGTCAGCGCCACCCGGCCTTTTTCGCCGCCGGACAGGGTACGGATGGGCATGAACACATCCTCGCCGGAAAACAGGAACAGCCCCAGCGCGCCGCGCACCTGGCTCTGCTCCAGCTTGGGAAACGCATCCCACACCTCGTCCAGCACCGTTTTTTCCGGATGCAGGCTTTCCTGCTTCTGATCGTAGTAGCCCGTATCCACGTTGGCGCCCCAGCGGACAAAGCCCGCGTCCGGCGTTTCCAGGCCCATGAGGCACTTGAGCAGGGTGGTTTTGCCGATGCCGTTGGGCCCCAGCAGCGCCACCCGGTCGCCGGCGCGAAGATTCAGGTTCACATGGGAAAACAGGGTGCGTTCGCCAAAGGATTTGGATAAATCCCGGACAGACAATACGTCCTCCCCGGTGCGGCGCCTGGCCTCGAACCGGAAGCGCACCTGCCTTTCATCCTCGGGCCGCTCCAGCCGCTCGATTTTGTCCAATCGCTTTTCCCGGCTTTCCGCCGCCTTGATGGATTTTTCCCGGTTGAAGGATTTATACCGGGCGATGATGGCTTCCTCCCGGGCAATGAGCTTTTGCTGCTGTTCCCAGGCCCGCAGGCGGATTTCAAACCGCTGGGCCCTGTCCTTCATGTATACGGAATAATTGCCGTCGTATTGCTCGGCGTGGCCCAGCAGCAATTCCGTCATATGGGTGCACACGTGATCCAGGAAATACCGGTCATGGGACACCACCATCACGGTGCCCCTGTATTCGTTCAGATACCCCTCCAGCCATTCCAGGGCGGACAGGTCCAGGTGGTTGGTGGGCTCGTCCAGGAGCAGAAGATCGGGCTTTTGCAAAAGCAACTTGGCCAGGCTGAGCCGCGTCAGCTCGCCGCCGGAGAGCACCTGGGCGGGCTGCTCGAACTGCTCCCTGGAAAAGCCCAGGCCCAGCAGCACCCCCTGGATCAGGGAGCGCCAGGCATAGCCGTCGCTCTTTTCAAACTGATCGGAAAGCCGGGCGTAGGTATCCCCCAGCCTGCGCAGCGCCGTTTCATCAGCTGCCGACGCCATTTCCTTTTCGAGGGTCCGCAGCTTTTCCTCCAGGGCAAACACCGGCGCGTACACTTCCTGCATTTCCTCAAATACCGTGCGCCCCGGGGTCAGGGTAAACTGCTGCTCCATGTAGCCCACCCTGATGCCTTTGCTGAAGGATACGCTTCCCCCGTCCTCATGCTCTTTCCCGGCCAGGATTTTCAGCAGCGTGGTTTTGCCGCAGCCATTCACCCCCACAAGGCCCATCCTTTGGCCATCCTGCAGGGTGAAGGAAACGTCCTTAAGCACCGCGTTGCCCCCAAAGGATTTCTTTAGGCCCTGCACAGTCAAAACGATCATACCAATTCTCCCGTTTCCATAGCGGTCATAAACGCAAAGAAAGGGCTGACACCGCGAGCGTCAGCCCTGATTTCCCCTTTGTCAGGCGGATTGATCCTGCAATCAGTGCACCAGGATCATGGACAGCAGCGCCAGCGCCACGAACACAATGGCGGACACCTTGGTGGCCATGGCCAGCTTGCCTTCCAGGGTGCTGTTCTTATTCTTGCCAAAGAAAGTTTCGCTGCCGCCGGACAGGGCGCTCATCCCGTCCTCATCGCTGCTCTGCATCAGCACGGTAACGATCATGACGATGGCGGAAATAACCATCAGGATGTTCAAAGTAATTTCCATGAATCTTTCCCTCCTTGAAATTGGACAAAATGTATTCTATCATAAGAAAATACAAATTACAAGCATTTCCCGGAAAAAATTGCGCGAACGGGCCAAATCGACGCCGCTCGCTTCAATCAGCCGCGCTTTAAGACGCGTGGATGCCCGTCTGATCCTTTTCCCAGCGCCCGCTGGCCACAAACCAGATGCCAAGGCACAAACTGATCAGCGACGCGGCCGGGCAGGCCAGCCCCACGCCGGAGAGGCCCCAGCCAAGCACCTTGCCAAACAGCACCGCCACGGGGATGCGCAGCAGCAGGCTGGAAAGAGACCCGGTCAGCAGCGTGAATTTCGTGTGCCCCGCGCCCATAATCAAGCCGTTGCAGCAGAACAGGACCGCCACGAACAGGAAATCGAAGCTGAAGGTTTTGATGTATTCCACCCCGTACGCGCACACCTGCGGGTCCTCGTTGAAGATGGATACGATCTTATCGGGGATCAGCTGCACCAGCAAAAACAGCGCGGCCGAAATGCCAAGCGCGATCACCGAGCCGACATACAGGCTCTTTTTTGCCCTGTCATGCTTGCCCGCGCCTATATTCTGGGCGGCGAAGGCGCTGACGGAGGAGGACATGGCCACCGCCGGCAGGATGGCAAAGGAATTGAATTTGCCCACCACGCCCACGGCGCCGGAGGCCTTCGCCGCGTCGTAGCCAAGCGCGCCCATGCCGTTGACCACGGCGGTCATGACCAGGAAGGAAATATTCACGATGATGCTCTGCACAGAGGAAGGAATGCCCAGCTTGATCATCAGGTTCATCTTATCCTTGTGCACCTTGAAGGAGCGGAGCCTGAAATCAAAGATGAATTTGTTCCGGCTCAGGTACACCGCCGCCAGCAGCATGCTGATGGCCTGGGCGATCACCGTAGCCCAGGCGGCGCCGGCCGCGCCCATGCCCAGGCCCCTGACCAGCCAAAGGTCCAGCACGACGTTCACCAGGCAGGCAACGCCCACAAAGATCAGCGGGCGCACCGAATCGCCAAGGCCCCGCTGGATGGAGCTGATGGCGTTGTAGCCGAAAATGAACAGCGTGCCGCAGGTGCAGATGATGAGATAGTCCTTGGCGTGCTGGAAAGCGTCCGCCGGGGTGTTGAGCAAGCGCAGAAGCGGGTCCGCCAGCAGGATCATCAGCGCCGTCAGCGCCGCGCCGACCATGCCCAGCAGCGTAAACATGGTGCCCACGGTTTCCGACGCGTCCTGCTGCTTCTTCGCTCCCACGTACTGCCCCACCAGCACCGTGCCGCTCACCGTAAGGCCGCTTACCATCATGGCCACCAGGTGGGTGATCTGGCTGCCGATGTTGACGCCGGAGAGGATCGAGGCGCACATTTCCGGCGTTTCCGCCGAAAACCGGCCCACCACCCACATATCCACCGCGCCGTAAAGCGCCTGCAGGATATTGGATAAAAGGAAGGGCATGGAGAAGGCGATCATGCCTTTGGCGATGCCGCCCTGGGTAAAATCCCGCTGCAATTTGCTCATGGTAATCTGCTCCCGTGATGGATTCATACGGTATCACCTTATCATTTTTTGGCCCGGAGCGCAAGCCCCTCCCGCGTATTTTGACGGATTTGAAGGGAATTGCACCGGTTTTGTTCTTTTTTCCGATTTGTCCAAAATTTTTCTCTTTGCTGGGACGAATTTTGCCCACTGGTGCGAGCTTCGCCGCAGCATGCTCTCGTTGGATATTTTTCGACCACATTCAACAGATTTTACAGACAAAACAGACAGTTTTCCCATTTATTTTTTTGATTTTTTGCGTGCATTTTGCTTGAAAATATGCTAATATATATGTTGGTAATGTACGGCGATATATTACCCCGGAGCGACATGCGCTCATCGGAATTATTAACAAGGAGGTCTTGATCTGTCATGCCGGACAAGAAAGACAAGTACGCACTTCTTCAGCAGGTCATCGCTGAGCTGAAAGATCAGCCCGGCGCGCTGATGCCCGTTCTGCAGAAGGCGCAGGGCATCTTCGGCTGCGTGCCCATGGATGTGCAAAAGATCATCGCGGAGGGGCTGGGCGTCACGCTGAGCGAGGTCTACGGCGTAGCTACCTTCTATTCCCAGTTCAAGCTGGAGCCCAGCGGAAAGTACACCATCAGCGTGTGCCTGGGCACCGCCTGCTACGTGAAGGGCAGCCAGAGGGTGCTGGATCGCCTGAGCGAAGAATTGAAAACTCCCGTGGGCAAAACCTCTCCCGACGGTTTGTTCACCCTGAACGCCACCCGGTGCCTTGGCGCCTGCGGTCTGGCCCCGGTCATGACCGTCAACGACGAGGTGTACGGCCGCCTGACGCCGGACGACATTCCCGGCATCCTGGCCAAATATAAGGAATAAACCATGCGCGATCTGTCACTGCATATCCTGGACTTGGCGCAGAACAGCGTCCGGGCCGACGCCACGCTGGTGGCCCTTACGGTCAAAGCGGATGATAAGGGCATCATCACCCTGGTGATCGAGGACGACGGCTGCGGCATGGACGAGCAACTGCTTTCCCGGGTGCAAAGCCCCTTTGCCACCACGAGAACCACAAGGAAGGTGGGCCTGGGCATCCCGATGATGATGGAAAACTGCCGCTTGACCGGCGGTGACCTGAAGCTGGAAAGCGAGGTAGGAAAGGGCACGCGGCTGACTGCCACACTGGATTCCAAATCAATCGACTGCCTGCCCCTGGGGGACCTGGCCGGCACGGTGACGTCCCTGGTGACCGCCAATCCCGACCGGCCCGACTTTACGCTGACCTGCGTATCTCCGCACGGCGATATGCAGTTTGACACCCGGGAAATCCGCAGCGCGCTGGAGGGCGTGCCGCTGAATGAACCGGAAATCGCCGCCTGGATGTTGGAATCCCTGCGAGAAGAAATCGAACCGATCTTTGGAGGTGTCATTCAATGAAATCTTTGGCTGAACTGCAGGCGATCCGGGAAAAGACCCTGAACCGCATCAACCTGCGCAAGGAAGAAGAAGGCGAAGTGACCCGCGTGGTCATCGGCATGGCCACCTGCGGCATCGCCGCCGGCGCCCGTCCCGTGATGCTTGCCTTCATGGACGAAATCAACAAGCGCGGATTGAAACACGTGACCGTCAGCCAGACCGGCTGCATCGGCATGTGCCGGCTGGAGCCCATGGTGGACGTGATCGAGCCCGGCAAGGAAAAGGTCACCTACGTGCACATGACCCCTGAAAAGGTGGCCCGCGTGGTGGCTGAGCACATCGTAAACGGCCGTCCCGTGGAAGAATACACCATCGGCGCCGCCGAGGACAAGTAAGCAATCCGCTGTATAGGAGGAAGGAATCATGGATATCTATCGCGCCCATGTACTCTGCTGCGGCGGCACCGGCTGTACTTCGTCCGGCTCTGCCCAGCTGATCCAGCGCTTTGAAGAAAAGATCAAGGAAAACGGCCTTGAAAAAGAAGTCAAGGTCATCCGCACCGGGTGCTTCGGCCTGTGCGAGGCCGGCCCCGTGGTCATCGTTTACCCCGAAGGCACCTTCTACTCCCGGGTGAAGGTGGACGACGTGGACGAGATCGTCTCCGAGCATCTGCTCAAGGGCCGCAAGGTGCAGCACCTGGTCTATTCCGACCATGCCACCCACGAGCAGAACGCCAACAAGTCCCTGCAGGACATCAATTTCTATAAGCATCAGCACCGCATCGCGCTTCGCAACTGCGGCGTGATCGACCCTGAAAACATCGACGAATACCTGGCCTTCGACGGCTACAAGGCACTGGAAAAGGCCCTGACCACCATGACCCGCGAGCAGGTCATCGAGGAAGTGCTCAAGTCCGGCCTGCGGGGCCGCGGCGGCGGCGGCTTCCCCACCGGCCTCAAGTGGAAATTCGCGGCGGCCTCCGTGGCGGATCAGAAGTACGTGGCCTGCAACGCCGACGAGGGCGACCCCGGCGCGTTCATGGACCGCTCTGTGCTGGAAGGCGACCCGCACTCCGTGCTGGAAGCCATGGCCATCGCCGGCTACGCCATCGGCGCGTCCGAGGGCTACATTTACGTGCGTGCGGAATATCCCATCGCCGTCAAGCGCCTGGAAATCGCCATCGGCCAGGCCCGGGAATACGGTCTGCTGGGCAAGAACATTTTTGAAACCGGCTTTGACTTCGATATTCACATCCGTCTGGGCGCCGGCGCTTTCGTCTGCGGCGAAGAAACGGCCCTGATGCGCTCCATCGAAGGCAAGCGCGGCGAGCCCACGCCCCGTCCTCCCTTCCCTGCTGTGAAGGGCCTGTTCGCCAAGCCCACCATGCTCAACAACGTGGAAACCTACGCCAACGTTGCCCAGATCATCCTCAAGGGCGCCGACTGGTTCGCCTCCATGGGCACCGAAAAGAGCAAGGGCACCAAGGTGTTCGCTCTGGGCGGCAAGATCAACAACACGGGCCTGGTGGAAGTGCCCATGGGCACCCCGCTGCGCACCATCATTTACGACATCGGCGGCGGCATCCCCAACGGCAAGAAGTTCAAGGCTGTGCAGACCGGCGGCCCCTCCGGCGGCTGTCTGCCCGCTGAACTGCTGGATACCCCCGTGGATTACGACAACCTGATCGCTGCTGGCTCCATGATGGGCTCCGGCGGTATGATCGTTATGGACGAGGACAACTGCATGGTGGACATCGCCCGCTTCTTCCTGGACTTCACCGTGGATGAAAGCTGCGGCAAGTGCGCCCCCTGCCGGATCGGCACCCGGCGCATGCTGGAGATCCTGCAGCGCATCGTGAAGGGCCAGGGCGAGGAAGGCGACATCGAGAAGCTGGAAAACCTGGCCAACACCATCAAGGCCACCGCGCTGTGCGGCCTGGGCCAGACCGCGCCCAACCCCGTTCTGTCCACCATCAAATTCTTCCGTCATGAATATGAAGCGCACATCCGCGACAAGAAGTGCCCCGCCCATCACTGCCAGGCCCTGCTGGCCTACGTGATCGACCCGGCCAAGTGCCGCGGCTGCACCGCCTGCGCCAGGGTCTGCCCCGGCGGCGCCATCAGCGGCGAAGTGAAGCAGCCCCATTCCATCGACCCGGCGAAGTGCCTCAAGTGCGGCGCGTGCATGGAAAAGTGCCGTTTCGGCGCTATCTCCAAACAGTGATTCTGGCAAGGAGGAAGAAGAAATGGAACAAATGGTCAACCTTACGATTGATAACGTAAAGGTTTCTGTCCCTGCCGGCACGACCGTTCTGGAGGCTGCCAAGCAGGCCGGTATCAACATCCCCACCCTGTGTTATTTGAAGGGCATCAACGCCATCGGCGCCTGCCGCATGTGCGTGGTGAACGCCGGCGGCCGCGCCCTGCAGGCTGCCTGCGTGCTGCCCGTGAGCGAAGGGATGAACGTAAAAACCAACACCCCGCAGATCCGCCAGTACCGCAAGAACCTGCTGGAATTGGTTTTGTCCGCCCACGATCAGAACTGCCTGAGCTGCGTGCGTTCCACCAACTGCGAACTGCAGAACCTGTGCCGCGAATTGGGCGTTGAAAACGGCCATCGCTATCAGGGCGCGCAGAATCATTACGACATCGACGACGTGAGCCCCTCCATCGTGCGCAACAACAACAAGTGCATCCTGTGCCGCCGCTGCGTGGCTGTGTGCGCCAACGTGCAGAACGTGGGCGTCATCGGCGCGGTGAACCGCGGCTTTGCCACCGCCATCGAATCTCCCTGGGAGCTCAAGCTCAACGACATGCCCTGCATCAACTGCGGCCAGTGCATCACCGCCTGCCCCGTTGGCGCGCTATATGAAAAGGACGAGACCGGCAAGGTGTGGGAGCTGCTGAACGACGAAACCAAGCACGTGGTGGTGCAGCCCGCGCCCGCCGTGCGCGCCGCGCTGGGCGAAGAATTCGGCTTGCCCATGGGCACTTCCGTCACCGGCAAAATGGCCGCCGCCCTGCGCCGCATGGGCTTTGACAAGGTGTTCGACACCGATTTCGGCGCCGACCTGACCATCATGGAGGAAGCCACCGAATTGGTGCACCGGGTGAAAGAGGGCGGCGTGCTGCCCATGATCACCTCCTGCTCCCCCGGCTGGATCAAGTTCTGCGAAACCTACTATCCCGACTTCATCCCCAACCTGTCCAGCTGCAAATCTCCCCATGAGATGCTGGGCGCCATCATCAAGAGCTACTACGCCGAAAAGGCCGGCATCGACCCCAAGGATATCGCCGTGGTCTCCGTGATGCCCTGCACCGCCAAGAAGTTCGAAGCGGACCGGGAAGAACTGGCCGGCACCGGCTATCCCGACGTGGACGCCGTGATCACCACCCGCGAATTGGCCCGGATGATCAAGGAAGCGGGCATCGACTTTGTGAACCTGCCCGACGAGGACTTTGATCCCCTGTGCGGCGAGTCCACCGGCGCAGCCGTCATCTTCGGCGCCACCGGCGGCGTGATGGAGGCGGCGCTGCGCACCGCTTACGAAACCATCACCGGCGAAACCCTGGAGGATGTGAACTTCACCGCCGTCCGCGGCATCGAAGGCATCAAGGAAGCCACCGTGCAGGTGGGCGATCTGCCCGTCAGCGTGGCCGTGGCCCACTCCACCGGCGCCGCCAGCAAGCTGCTGGATATGGTGCGCTCCGGCGAAAAGAACTACACCTTCATCGAGGTCATGGCCTGCCCCGGCGGCTGCGTCACCGGCGGCGGTCAGCCCATCGTGAGCAGCCAGGTGAAGATGACCTGCGATCCCAGGGTGGAACGCGCCAAGGCCCTCTATGGCGAGGATGCCGGCAAGGCCAAGCGCAAGAGCCACGAGAACGAAGAGATCAAGAAGCTCTACGCCGATTACCTGGGCGAGCCCAACAGCCATCTGGCCCACAAGCTGCTGCATACCCACTACATCAAGCGGGAAAAATATGTGAAGTAACCCAAATAAAAAGAGGACCGAGCGCTCGGTCCTCTTCTGCGCATCGGCAAAGCCGATGCGCAGCCATCGAAGGTCTGCAAGCAGTCTTTCGATGGATACATCAATTTGCTGTAAATTGGCGATTCCAGGCAAAAATGCCTGGAATCGCTCATTTTACGGGCGCAAATTGATAGCGGAAGCAAATTTCATTTGCTCCTCCCGCCGGCAAAGCCGGCGGATGCGGATGAAAGTCGAAAGGGCTGCGGCCCTTTCGAGCTATCCTGGGGTTTTCGACAACCTGCGAGGGCCGAGCGATCGGTCCTCCTTTTTTGTCGCGCCGTTCAGGTTTCCAGGATCAGCGTTTCGTAGCCGTCCATCAGATATCTGCCGGACAAACGCGCTCCATCCTCCAGCCTGCGGCAGGGCGGAAGGGTGACAGCATTGGACTCCGGCACGGTATTCATCACGAACAGGAATTTCCCGTTTTCTCCGATGCGTTCAGCACAAAGCACGCCCGCAGGCAGATCATGAAGCAGCGGTCGCAGGCCCATCTTGTCCGTTACAAACCCATAAAAATCCTTGAGGAAATCCATGCCCGTCCGGGCGGCGATATAGTAGCAAAGCCCTTTGCCGAAAGCGTTTTCCGTCAGAGCAGGGAAGCCCGCGTAGAAGTGATTCTCGTACGCCGCCAGCATTTTCGCGCCTTCCGGATGCACCAGCGCGGCGAAATCCCGGGTTTCATAGCGCTTATCGCGCCAGGTGAAATGGTTGTGCTGCGTTTCGTCCATGGCGTCGGTTTCCTCGTCCCACAATCCGAACACCTCCCGCAGCGGCCCCGGGAAGCCGCCCCGGAAGCACAAATCCTCTTCGTTCACCCAGCCGGAGCAGTAGGTGGCCACATACACGCCGCCCTGTTCCACAAACGCCTTTACCTTTTGAGCAAACCCGGGCCGCAGCATATAGGTCATGGGCCCGATCACCAGCCGATATCCATGGAGATCGCAGCTTTGGTCGATCACATCGCAGCCAAAGCCATTCTGCATCAGGGCGGTATGGTGGGCGATCACGGTCTGCTCGTAGCCCTTGTCGTCCTTGTTGATGCCAAACTGCGCGTCCCTCAAATCCCAGCGGGTTTCCCAATCGAAGATCACAGCCGCCTTGTTTTCCGGCGCGCTGCCCAGGGCCTTGCCGATTTTCTTCAGCCTGTCCCCCACCTGGGCCACTTCCCTGTACACCCGGGTCTGGTCGGAATCGGAATGGGTCACCACCGCGCCGTGATACTTTTCCGAGCCGCCCTGGCCCGCGCGGAACTGGAAATACTGCACCGAATCGCTGCCGTGGGCCACGGCCTGCATGCTTTGCAGCATCAGCAAGCCCGGGGTGCGCAGCCGGTTCACGCCCTGCCAGTTCACGGCGGAGGGCGAGGATTCCATCATCAGGAAGGGCTTGCCGCCGCTGACGCCCCGCATCAGGTCATGCCGGAAGGCCGCATCCGCGGCGATCTCGGCGTCGCGGGCATCGTTGGTCCACATGGGATAATTGTCCCAGCTGCTCACGTCCAGCAGCCGGCCCAGCTCAAAATAATTGATGCCTTCGTAGGTGTGCATCAGATTGGCGGTGCAGGGCACGGACGGGGTGATGCGCTTGAGGGGCTCTGTTTCCCAGCGGTAAAAATCACAAAATTGCTCTGTTGTGAAGCGCCGCCAGGCCAGGTTCAGCCCGTGCACGCCCATTTCCCCGATGGGCGAAGGGCTTTCCACCTGCTCGAAGGAATCGTACTTGTGGGCCCAGAACTGGTTCCACCAGGAAAGGTTCAGCTTTTCGATGGTTCCATAGCGCTTCTTCAGCCATGCCCGGAATTTTTCCTGGCACAGGGGACAATGGCATTCGCCGCTGTACTCATTGGAAATATGCCAAAGGCCCAGGGCGGGATGATCCTTGTAGCGCTCAGCCAATTTGGTGTTGATGATGCGCACCTTTTCCCGGTACACCGGGGAGGTCAGGCAGTGATTGTGCCGCCCCGAAAACAATTCCCGCTGCCGGGCAGCGTTGACCCGGAGCACCTCCGGATACTTTTCCGCCATCCACCGGGGCCGGGCGCCGCTGGGCGTGGCCAGCACGGCCTTCATGCCGTTTTGCGCCAGCAGATCCATGATCTCGTCCAGCCATTCAAAGTGAAATTCTCCTTCCCGTGGTTCCAGCGCGGCCCAGGCGAAAATGCCCACCGACAGCGTGTTGATGCCGGCGCCCCGGGCCAGGCGCATGTCCTCTTGCCAGATTTCCTTTTGATGCAGCCACTGGTCGGGGTTGTAATCGCCGCCGTGGAGAAATACGGGAAAGCCCTTCATGATGGGGGGATACTGTGCCATATGCTTCACTCCTTATTTTTTGTACAATGTCAGCTGCTTTGCCCGCTCCACCGCGGCCAGGATCTTTTCGTCCGATACTTTTTCCGCGCCCCGACCCAGCAGTACGTGGAGGAAAAATTCCCTGGTGCCGGCATTTCCCGTCACCGGACTATGGGTCACGGCCCGGACGGAGACGCCGGGCATGGCGTCCAAATCATCGATGAGAGAGCGCAAAAGAGGCTGATATTTTTCGTCGTCGATCACGCCGGTGCGCCGGGCCTCGGCGTCGTCGATTTCAAACAGCGGCTTCACCAGGCAAACCAATTCCCCTTCGCCGTGCAAAATGGCGGCAAAATACGGCACCGCCTTGCGCAGGCTCAGGTAGCTCACGTCCACGGTGCCCAGCGTCGGCCTGGGCGACAGGGAAAGCAGCTTTTCGTCGCTGACGTTGGTTTTTTCCAGGTTCACCACGCGTTCATCCTGCCTGAGCTTCCCCATCAGCTGGCCAAAGCCCACGTCCACCGCGTACACCCTTTGTGCCCCCCGCTGCACCAGGCAGTCAGTAAAGCCGCCGGTGGAGGCCCCGGCGTCCACGCACACGCGGCCGCGCACGTCCACCCCGAAATCCTCCAGCGCGCCGGCCAGCTTGAAGCCGCCCTTGCTGGCGTAGGGCAAAACGCCCTTGAGGGTCACGCTGTCGTCATCCTTGACCATCGCGCCGTTCCTGGCCAGCTGTCCATTGATGTACACTTCTCCGGCCATGATCCGGGCGGCGGCCTCGCGCTCGCTGCCGCAGGCGCCCATCCCCAAAAGCCGGTCGGTCAGCTTTTGTTTCTTTGCTTTCATTGTTCTTCCTCGCAGAAGGGACAGGGCGCTATGAAGCGCAGCCTTTCCCCCGTTTCAGGATGAGTAAAGGCCAGGGAATAAGCGTGCAGCATGAGCCGGGGCACGCTTGGCATCCGCTTGTGACCGTACAGGCTGTCCCCCAGCACCGGATGGCCCAGGGAAGCCATGTGCACGCGGATCTGATGGGTACGGCCGGTGATGATGTGCACGTCCAGCAGCGTCCGGTCCGGGTATTCCTTCAGCACCCGCCATTCCGTTTTGGCCCAGCGCCCGTCCTCCGTCACGGCCATTTTTTTGCGGTCCGTTTTGCTGCGGCCGATGGGCTTTTCCACCTCGCCGCTTTGCTCCTTCATTTTGCCGTACACCATAGCCCGGTAGTGTTTTTCCATCTGCCGATCGCTGAGCTGCCTGGACAGGGCCGCGTGGGTCTGATCGTCCTTGGCCACCAGCATGAGGCCGCTGGTGTCCTTGTCCAGGCGATGCACGATGCCGGGGCGCATTTCCCCGCCGATGCCGCTCAAATGATCCAGGTGGAACAGCAGCGCGTTCACCAGGGTGCCGTCGTCGTTGCCGGCGGCGGGATGCACCACCATGCCGCAGGGCTTCACCACCACGGCCAGATGCTGATCCTGATAAAGGATCTGCAGGGGAATGTCCTGCGCCTCGGCCCGGGCAGGCTTTGCCTGCGGCATATCCAGCATGATCTCCGCGCCCTCCTCCGGCTTGGCCGCGGGCTTGGTTTCCAATCGGCCGTTCACCGTGACGCATCCGTCCCTGATCAGCGCCGCGGCCCGGCTGCGGCTCAGCTTCCCATCCCGGGACAGAAGCACGTCCAGCCTGTCCCCGTCGCCTTTGTATGAAAGGATCATGGTTCTTTGCTCCAATCCTGCGGCCGGAAAAGCAGGCTGACGCCGCAGAGGATCGCCCCCAGCACCACGCCTACATCCGCAATATTGAAAATATAAAACTTCATGAACAGCGTTTCAAACATATCCCGCACGTACCCCAGCGTCACCCGGTCGATCAGGTTGCCCACGGCTCCGCCTGCGATCAGGGACAGGGCGATGGGCGCGAGGCCTCTTAGCTTCATTCCCCGCAAAAGGAGAAAGCAAACCACGGCCATGGCCGCCGTCAGTATCAAGATGCCCAGGGTGCCGCCCTGAAAGAGGCCCAGGGCCATGCCGGTGTTTTCCGTCCAGTTCAGGCCGATCACCCCGGCAATCAGGGGCTGATGCAGCCCTTTTGCCGCGGTCTTGAGCCACTGATCCAGCACAAGCACAGCCGGCCCCGGCGCGGCAAAAGCCAAAATCCGTTTCATCTTCATCCTTCATTATTGCAGCCTGAGCCGCACCAGCTCCACCACCCGGGCAACGAAGCTGCTGATGCCGGGCAGATTTCTTTCCGCCAGGGGCTGCAAAGCGTAAAGCAGCGCCGCGCCCAATACCGAAAAGCCTACCATGATGCCCAGCCCCCGCATCAGCCCCTGGAAAAACGCGTCCCTCAGCCGGCGGCGGGTATCCGATTGATACCGCACATATTCCGCCAGACGCATCCTTTCCGCCGCGGCAATGAAGCGCTCCATCCTTTCCTCATCCATCCGCCCGCCCCCTTTCCGGGAGGCAGTTTTCCCTGTTTCCTATCCTATTATAACAGGCCAATCCCCCCTTCGCAAGAAGAACGGCGCAAGGGAAAAAAGAATATTCTGAAAGCAGGCGGATTTTTCGCCGGTTTCATTTGACAGAACAAGGAAAAATCGCTACAATATACAGGTACTGACTAAGGAGTGATTTTTGATGATCGTAGCGAAGTTCGGCGGCAGCTCCCTGGCCGACGCCAATCAGTTCAAAAAGGTCAAGGCCATTGTGGAAATGGACCCTGAAAGGAAATATATCGTGCCCAGCGCTCCCGGCAAGCGCGGCCCCGGCGACGACAAAATCACCGATCTGCTCTACGCGGCCCACAAGGCCGCCGCGGCAAAGGCGCCCTACCGGCATCTGTTGGAGCGCATCCGGGCCCGGTATGATGAAATCGCCGGTACCCTGAATGTGGAAATGGATTTTGAAGCGGAATTCCGGCAGATCGAGGAAAACCTTGCCGCCGGCGCATCCCCCGATTACGCCGCCAGCCGCGGCGAATACCTGAACGGCAAATTGCTGGCCAAATATCTGGGCATCCCCTTTGTGGATGCCGCCGAGGTGGTGCGCTTTGACGAAAACGGCCGCCTGATGGAGGAAGAAACCAACGACCTGCTGGCCAACCGGCTGCGGGACCTGCGCCGCGCCGTGGTGCCCGGCTTTTACGGAGCCGAGGAAAACGGCAAAGTGCGCACCTTCTCCCGGGGCGGCAGCGACGTATCCGGCGCGCTGGTGGCCCGGGCCGTCAACGCCGACGTGTATGAAAACTGGACCGACGTGACGGGCTTCCGCATGGCGGACCCCCGCATCGTGCCCGACGCTCACTATATCGCCACCATCACCTACCGCGAGCTGCGGGAGCTGTCTTACATGGGCGCAACCGTGCTGCACGAAGACGCAGTGTTTCCCGTGCGCAAGGCGGGCATCCCCACCAACATCCGCAACACCAATGATCCCAAGCATCCCGGCACCATGATCCGCGCCTCCGCCGGCCCCGACGACGCGGGCCATATCATCACCGGCATCGCCGGCCATAAGGGCTTTTCCATCGTGTCCATCGAAAAGGACATGATGAACGCCGAATTGGGCTTTGGCCGCCGGGTGCTGGAAGCCTTTGAGGATTTCGGCATCAGCTTTGAGCATCTGCCTACCGGCATCGACACCATGTGCGTGGTGGTGCATGAAAAGGAATTGGCAGCCCACAAGGAAGAGGTGCTTAAGCGCATCGAGGAATTGGTGCATCCCGATCAGATCACCGTCAGCGACCATCTGGCCCTCATCGCCACCGTGGGCCGGGGCATGGTCAGGGCCTTTGGTACTGCGGCCAGGCTCTTTACGGCCATTTCCTCCCAGGGCATTTCCATCCGCACCATCGACCAGGGCTCCAGCGAGCTGAACATCATCGTCGGCGTGGATGAGGACGACTTTGAATCCGCCGTCCGCGCCATCTACGACGCATTTGTGCGCACCTGAAATGGTTAAAAAGCTGCTGATTTTGTTTACGGCGCTGTGCCTGCTCCCCTTGGCCGCTCTTTCCCAGGGAGATACGTCCTTGGTCCGTACCGCGTCCTTTGCAATCCCCTCGATTTGGGGCGGGCAGTACGCGTCCCTTCCGCTGGACGAAAGGTGGTTTGCGTCCGATCCCGCTTTCTATCATCACGGCCTGGCCAGGATTTCTCTGGCCATGGCCGTTTCTGCGTTTCGGAGCAAAACCGGAGGGCCGGATTCGCCCATTCGCTCCTTTTTCGCGCAGCTTGGCTTTGACGAAGACCAGGGCGCCGGCCATTCCGCGGTTTCTACCTGGGATTTCGCCTCGCCCGCTCAGGATACCATCGGCACCGCCATCGCCTGGCGGTACGTCAACTGCTTCGAGGCTCCCGTTCCTCTGATCGCCGTTGCGTTGAGCGGCGGCGATTACGGCGACGAATGGGCCAGTAATCTGGACCTGGGGCTGTCCGGCGATCACGCTGGGTTTTCCCGGGCCGCGGATCGGGTGCTCCAGCGCATTGAGGAATTTGAACGGGCGCAGGGGCTGGAGCATGAAAGCTGCGTCTATTGGCTCTCCGGCTTTGGCCGGGGCGGCGCGGTGTGCAATCTGGCGGCGGCGGAATTGAGCAAACGCGCCTGCGTTTTCTGCTACACCTTCGCCTCGCCCCGCGCCACCGTGTCGCCGGACGCCAAGGCTGCGCCGGGCATCTTCAACGTTGTATCCGCTTCCGATCCCCTGTGCCGTCTGCCCTTCGCCGCCTGGGGCTTTTCCAGATACGGGCGCGACGTATACCTGCCGTCGTCGCAATCGGATCGCCCGGATTATGATTCGCTGCTTTCCCGGTACTCCCAGGTTTTCTCCCAGTTCAGCGGCCAGCCCGACGCCGTGGGCGACCGGGACCTGGCGCCGATGGCCGCCGCAGCGGAGCAGGCCCTGCTGCAGGCCGTTTCTTCCCGCGCCGTATTTGAGCGGGACGAGCACGCCGCGCTGTTTTCCCTGCTGACGGGCAGAATAAAGATAAGAAGCGCGCTTCATTACCTTGCTCTTCTCAGCAGGCTCTCCGCCGCTGCGCATGCCTGCCGCCGCAGCGCGCTTCCTCCCGTGCCTGCTCAGGCATCCCTTGGCGTTTTATCCTCCGACGAGCTGTCCGCCCTGTACGCACAGCACGATCCGGCGGCGTACGCCTCCTGGATGCTGTGTCTGACAGGCGGGGATGAAATCAGCGGGAACAGTCTGTCCGATCCCGCCATGCAAATTACGCCGTAACAGGCGGAAAGTGCGCGCCCTGCCTTGACGGAATCCCCGTATCTTTGGTATAATACCAGGCGGGTTATTTCTATTAATATTTTTATGGAGGGGTACTTATGAATTTTCAGGGTCAGGTCGTTTTGGTCTGTTTGGAAGAGGACAATATCGCAAAAGCTTATTTCCGCATCAAGCCGCTGATGACGCAGGACGGCCCGATCGGCGAAACCAAAGAAGCGTTTCCGGACGACGGTTTCCTTCGCATCGTGCCGGACCGGAATGAGCAGCACACTTTCAAAGAGCGGATGCGCAGCATGTGCGGCCTGTGCATGATCGACCTGAGGAACCAGCCGCCGGAAGCCAACAAAATCCGCACCAATAAGAATTATTCTCCCAGCCGGGGCGAAACCAATCAGTTTATCATTTATTCCGACGCTGTGCGCGCCCTGCCGGACGATCTATTGTTCCAGGTCGTGCCCGACGGCGCTTTGGCCACCGCCTCCACTTCCCGCGTCTACATCCGCAACGGCGCCAATATTCAAGGGCCCTTCCTGCGTGAAAACGGCCAGCCGGTTGGCGAAACCGCGCCTTTGCAGCCCGACAGCCCCGAAATCCACGCCGTGACCGTGAACGGGCAGGACCTGCTTTTCTACTGGCCCCGGGTGGAAGCGCCCCGTCAGGCCGAAGAAGCCCCCAAGGCCGAGACCGCAGCCGAAAAGGAACCTGCCCAGGAAAGCGCTGCTCAGCCTGATCCGCAGCTGAACGCCTACGATACCATCCAGGCCCTGAACGTGGCCCCCAGCGCCACCGCCAACCGACTGCATGAGCCCGCTGGCGCTGCGCCGGTTGATTTCATTCCCGAGCAGCCCCAGCGTCCCCTCACCGGCACCCGGCTGTATCAGACCCCGCAAAAGCAGCCGCCGATGCGCCGCGCTCACAACGCCCTGATGGAAACGGTGGAGAGAGAGCGCTACGTGGGCCGCTACGAGGCCCCCGGGGCCACGCTGCCTCAAAGCGCCGAACTCAAGGACGTGCAAAATCCCGCCGACAGCTTCAAGCGCGCGCTTTCCAGCCTGTGGCAGAGCCCCGAAACCCAGAAGCAGGCGGTGGACATGGTATTGTCCCATCCCGGCATGCGGATCATGCTGTCCAAGGCCGTGAGCAAAGAAGCCAACGACCTGACCGTGGCCGCCATGCACAGCCAATTGCAGGAGCTTGAGGCCGAGCGGCTCATGACCCTGATGCAATTGGACGACGTGAAAAAGAATCTTTCCGCCGCCCGGGAAGAGGCTCTTGGCAAATTGACCGCTGCCGAGCAAAAGAAGCTGGACGAACTGCACATTGCCCAGCAGCAGGCGAAAAACGCGCTGGATGGCATCGAAAAGGCCGCCCAACCCCTGGAAAAAGCAAGGGAAGAAGCAGCCGCAGCGCTAAAGGAAATGGAGGACTCCTTAGTGTCCCCCGTTCGGCTGGTGACCGCCAAGCTGGGCAGCGAGCAAATCAGCCGGGAGCAGCTGGCTGAACGGACAGAGAAGGCACTGAAGGCCGCCGGATTCGACGTGGAGGATGGCGACGCGCTGGCGCTGCTCTTCGCCTTTTCCCTCTCTCCCCGCGCCATGCAATTCGCAAGCGCCCATCCCGAGGATGCCGATCAAGCGATCGCCGCCTTCGCCGCCGCCCTGGGCATTGCGGTCGAAGACGCGGATTTCCCGGATCAGATCGCTCTGACGCCCGGCGGAAACGCCCCGGTACTGGTCAAGAACAAGAGCAATCTGCCTGCTTCCCTGGCCACCGGCGTTTTTGCCGTAGCCAATGCGGAAATGAAGAACGAATACTACCTGCCTCTGGCGCCCAGCGTGACCTTCTATCCCGCGCTGGATACGCTGCCGGAAGCGCTGCCGGTATTTGAGCCGGTGAGCAAGGATGCCATCCTGCGGGCCATGAAGGAAGAAAGCGCCCTGTCCGACGATACCAAGGCTGTAGTCATCGCCCTGCGCAAGGCCATGGCGGAAGCGGGCAAGCCGCTGCCCCTCCTCGCGCTGGATCAGATGTGCCGCTTCATCGCCGCTTCGCAAAACATTTTCAAGGGCGGCGTGGCCGAGGCCATCGACCGGGCCGTGTGCCTGTATGCGACGCCCTACATGCTCGGCCTTGGCAAGCAGCTGGACGATGTAAAGCCGCTGCTGGCCGCCATGCCCCGCACGCTGAAAGCGCTGAATGCGTAACATGAACGAAATCATTTCCAGCCTGCAAAATCCCCAGGTGAAGATTTGGCGCAGCCTGAACAAAAGCCGGGCAGCGCGCCTTGAGCACGGCCTTTTCCTGGCCGAAGGGGAGCACATGGCAGGCGAAGCATTGAAAGAAAACAAAGCCCGGGCGCTGCTCATCGACGAGCAGGCCCGGGGCAAATTTGCCGCCCTGGAAGCGTCCGCCGCTGCCCAGGGCATTTTGGTGCAGATCGTGGGCGGAAAAGTCATGGAAGCGCTGTGCGACGCCAAAACGCCCCAGGGCGTTATCGCCGTGTGTGATTATCCCAAGGAAGCCATACGCATCGCCGGCAGCCGCCTGGTGGCGCTGGACGGCGTGCAGGACCCCGGCAACGTGGGCACCATCATCCGCACCATGGACGCGGCGGGCTACGATTGCCTGCTGATGGACGAGCAAACAGCCGATCCATACGCGCCCAAAGCCCTTCGGGCCTCCATGGGCGGCGCGTTCCGGGTGCCGACGGCGCGGTGCGAAGATCTTTCCAAACAGCTGCATGCGCTGATGGAAGCGGGCTATGAAATCATCGCCGGCGATCTCCACGGGGCGGATTTCTTTCATCGGCCCGCGTCCAAAGACAAAATCTGCATCGTGATCGGCAACGAGGGCCAGGGCATTTCCCCCGCCGTGATGCGGGAAGCCACCATGCGCCTGAAAATCCCCATCGTGGGCGGCGCGGAATCGCTGAACGCCGCCGTGGCCGGGGCCATCATGATGTACGATTTTTTGCGGGAAAGATGCCAATAACCTGTTTTCTCGATCGGAGGACCCTTGCATGGAAATCCTTTCTGCCGACGTGCTGGTCATAGGCGGCGGGTTCAGCGCCCAGATGGCCGTCATCACGCTGATGCGGCTAACGCAAAACAAACAACTGAATATCGTCATGGCCACGCCAGCCATGAGCGACCGGGATTGCCTGCCGCTGAATCTGCCGGATCAGGATATTTCCTGGGAAAAGCGGTATCAGGATACGATCCGGGCAGGCGCGGGGCAATGCGACCCCGAGTTGACCGGGATACTGTGTCAGGAAGGCCCGGATATGCTGGAGAAGCTTACGCAGGCAGGCATCGACCGGGACTGCGACCAGCAGGCGTTGAGCGCGGAGCTGTATAACCTGACTTATACCAGGGAAAAGCGGCTGACCGCTCTTCGTTTATTCGTGCGGGACGGCAGGGTGCAGGGCGCGCTGTGCGCGGATAATCGGCATGGTTTCGCGGCTGTTTCCGCGGGCACGGTGCTGCTGGCCAACGGCGGGTATGGAGAAATCTATCGCTCCTCCCCCATCGTCGGCAGCATGGGCGACGCCATCGGCATGGCCTTCTACGCCGGAGCCGCCATGGCCGACCTGGAATTCGTCTTTTTCCCGCCGCAAACAAAAGCGGAAAGCGACGGATGGACGCCGATCACCCTGGGCGGGCTGATCGTGGACAGTCAATGCCGCACCGGCGTTTCCGGGCTTTACGCGGCGGGCGGATGCACAGCCGGCATACACGGGGCCGGGCTGATCCCCGGCAACGAAATCCTTTCTGCGCTGGTCTTTGGCAAGCTTGCAGGGCAGGCCATTGCCCAGGCGGATCGTCTGCCTGGGGCCGATGCCGGCATGCTGAATGCCTGGGCGGAGGAAATCCTGCCTTTGGGCAGTCATGATTTGGAAGAAAAAATGAAGCATATCCGCGCGGATATGGAGAGCGCAATGCGATCTGGCGCAGGGCCGGTGCGGGAGCAATCGTCCATCGAGGCGGCGCTGCAAACGGTCAGCCGCCTGCAGCATGAATTGAATGAATTGCCTCCTTGCCCGGAAGATCAATGGTTTTTCCGTCTGCGGCTGGAAAACGATCTGATCGCCGCACGGCTGACCCTGCTATCCTCCCTGGAGCGTCGGGAATCGGTAGGCGTATACCGGCGGTCCGACCATCCGGAAAAGGCAGAATCTCCTTATCGGGTACAGCTGCAATTGAATGGCCTGCTGCTTTTCCCCGAAAAGGAAGCCTGGCACGGAGCGGCATCTCTCCCTTGAATCTTTTTGGGAAATTCCCTTTTCTCGGCAGGAAAAGAATCACTGAATGTCGTATTATCGAATATGGAATTGATTGAGAAATTCATATGGAAAACCAACATTTCCATCATGAAGATTAAGAAAAGGCGGTGCATTCTCCCATGAAAGCTGTATGTTTCGGTGAAATCATGCTGCGGCTGAATCCCCAGGGCTACCTGCGTTTCCCCCAGGCTACCACGTTTGAAGCCACCTATGGCGGCGGCGAAGCCAACGTGACCGTATCCCTTGCCAATTACGGCGACGAAGCGGCTTTCGTCAGCGCCGTGCCTGCCCATGAAATCGGCCAGAACGCCGTGAACGCCCTGCGTCAGTTTGGTGTGGATACCTCCATGATGCTGCGCCAGGGCCCGCGCCTGGGCATTTACTTCTGCGAAAAGGGCGCTTCCCAGCGCGGCAGCAAAGTGGTTTACGACCGGGCCGGTTCCTCCATCGCCTTGAGCCGGCGCGCCGATTACGACTGGAACAAGATCCTGGACGGCGCCACCTGGTTCCATTTCACCGGCATTACCCCCGCTTTGGGCGGAGAGCTGCCTGAAATCTGCCTGGACGCCGTAAAGGCCGCCAAGGAAAAGGGCATCACCGTCAGCTGCGATCTGAACTACCGCGGCAAGCTGTGGAGCCGGGAAAAGGCCGGCGAAGTGATGGGCAAGCTGATGCCCTATGTGGACGTGTGCATCGCCAATGAAGAGGACGCCAAGGACGTGTTCGGCATTGCCGCGGAAAACACCGACATCAACACCGGCAAGCTGGATCGGGACGGCTATGTGTCCGTGGCCCGGCAGCTCACCGATCGCTTTGGCTTCAAGTACGTAGCCATCACCCTGCGCGGCAGCCTGTCCGCCTCCGACAACAACTGGAGCGGCATGCTCTACGACGGCAAGCAAGCCTATTTCGCCAAGAACTACCTGATCCACATGGTGGACCGCGTGGGCGGCGGCGACAGCTTCGGCGGCGGCTTGATCCACGCCATGAACAAGTGGCCCGACGATCCCCAGGCCATCATCGAATTCGCCGTGGCGGCCTCCTGCCTCAAGCAGACCACGGAATTCGATTTCAACCACGCCTCCGAAAAGGAAGTGCTGGCCCTGGCCGGCGGCAACGCGTCCGGCCGTGTGCAGCGTTAATCATCCCAAGGATAACGAAACGGTCAGCCGAAAGGCTGGCCGTTTTTTTTGTTTGCTTCTTATCAAAAAGGCGGCCAGCCGAAGCTGACCGCCGGAACGAATGATTGTTTTAATCCGCTTCCCGCTCGATGATGACATTGGGACAATCGTCAAACGCATCCGCCGCTATGTCGGTTACGCTGGCCGGAATGTACACATAGACCAGGTTCCGGCAGTTGGCGAAAGCGCGGCTGCCGATGGCCGTACAGGTGTCCGGAATGACAACGGTCTGGAAAGCAAGGCCCTCAAAGGCTTCCGCCTCGATTCTGCGGAGATCTGACGGCAAGGTCAGCGTATGCAGCGTTCCCAGCGCCGGGATGACGCCGCCGGCCTTCTCCTGCGCAATGAAGCCGTCCTGCGCGAAGGCTTCGCTGACAAGCCTGAATTCACCCTCGCTGCTCTGGGTGGGAGAAACCGTCACTTCGCGCTTTACTTTGACTGTCTCCGTGCGGACGTGATCGTGCCCGGCGTCGTTGGCGCAAATCTGCGTGGCGGCGACTTCGGTATTTTCCGTGTTCCAGGTGTAGGTTACTTCGCCCCAGGCATGGCCCAGCGCGGGCAAGACTTCCGTTTTGGTTTGCACCTGGAAGGCTTCGTTTTCAAACGCCGCGCCGGTATAAACAATCTCGCCGTCCGCTTCGCAGGCAGGCTGCAGCGTCACTTCAGCGGTGGCGGGCACGGTTTCGGTCTCCACGTGCGTTTCATCGTGAGCGCAGACACGCGCCGCGGTCACGGAGCTGCTGTCGTCAAACCAGGCATAGGCGGGCGCCTGCCAGTCATGGCCGATGGCGGGGATTTCCTCCTGAGCCACAAAGATTTCACCGCAGACAGAGCACCTGCTGCCCTCGGCGAGGCCCACCGTTTCACAGCCGGGCTCCACGGCGGGCAGCGCTTCCTCCGTATGCACGTCATGCCGCCACGGATTGCCGCTGTTCAGGGCCCAGGCCCGGGCAGGCGCATCAAAGGCGGATATAATGGTAACGCTCTGCTGAACGAAGCTGCTGCCCAGGTTTGCCGCGCCCGTGGGCACACGGAGCTCCTGGATGCCGGTGCAGCCGTAAAATGCATAATCGCCGATGGACGTTACCGCGGCGGGCAATTCAAGCGCGGTCAGGCCGCTGCAGTTGCTCAGGGCATAGCTGCCGATGGAAGCAAGGTTTTCAGGCAGCGTCAGGGCGGTGAGCGCCGTGCTCTGGGCAAAGGCGTATTCGCCAATGGCGGTGACGCTGCCGGGCAGGGTCACGCTGGTCAGCTTTTTGCACTGGTAGAAGGCGTAATTGCCGATGGAGGTCACGCCCTCGTCCACCGCGGCGGCGGTGATGTTTTTGCCCCAGGGCAGGGTATTCGCCGTATAATCGTTCATGTCGCCCGTGCCCCGGATGGTCAGCGCCATGCTGTCATCCAAGGACCAGGTCAGGTTATCGCCGCAGGTTCCGTGGGTATATTTCAAGGTGGCGCCCGCTGCGGTAAGGAAGGTATCCGCCGCCGTATTCATGCCGCAGTAAACCGTCATGCCGCTGCAGTTGGTGAACGCATAGGTCTGGATGGTGGCAAGCGCATCCGGCGCGTCCACCCGGGTCAGGCCGGTCCAACCGTCAAAGGCGTAGGAGCCGACCGTGGCAAGCCGCGGCGGGAGCACCAGCTCCGTCTGCTCCGCGCAGCAGTTCTGGAAAGCGCTGGAGCCAATGAGGGTCAGGGACGCGGGCAGAGTGATCTGGGCAATACCGGTATTTTGGAAAGCGGAAACGCCGATTGATTCCACCATAGGCGGCAGGGAAACAGCGGTCAGGGAAGTGCAGTTTTCAAAAGCGCCGCCGCCGATGGACGTCACATAGGGCGGAATATTCACGCTGGACAGCAAGCTGCAGCCCCGGAAGAGAGTACCCGGGATTTCGGTCAGCTGCGTGGGGAGCACGGCCGTTTCCAAGCTGGTGCAGCTGATGAAAATGCCGTTGGAAAGCGTGGTGACGCTCTCCGGAATCTCCACCGCCGTCAGCCCTGTGCTCTGGAAGGCGAGATTTCTTATGGTAGTCAGCTGGGCCGGCAGCTCGATTTCGGTCAGGCCGGTACATTCAAGGAATGCCCATGAGCCGATCAGCTCAAGCGTGGAGGGCAGGGATACCTGCGTCACACCAGCGCATTTATTGAAGGCATTATTCCCGATGGTCGTGATGCCTTCGCCCACAGTCACGGAGGTGATGGGCTTGCCGTACCAGGGCGCTCTGTTCGTGTTGTTACTCTGATAATCCGTCATCGCGCCGGAGCCGCTCAGGGTCAGCGCGCCTTCGTCGCTGATTTCCCAGGTGATGTTTTCGCCGCATGTACCGGAGAGCTCGTAGGTAAAGGCTGCGCCGGTCAGCGCCGCGTTGCCGCTTTCGCTGATACTCACCTGCTGCCAGCCGCTCTGCCGGCCCATATAATGCGCCTGGGTCAGGCCGGAGCAGCCGTTAAATGCGTTGGCGGACACGCTGGTCAACGACGCGGACAGCGAAACGTTATTCAGAGCAGCGCAGCCCGCAAATACGTTCTCCGGCAGCGTCTGCACGCCCTCGGGCACCAGGATGGTTTCCAGGGAAGCACAGCCGCTGAAGGCGGACGCGCCGATGCGGTTCAGGCTGGAGGGCAGGGTCACTGCCTGCACGGAAGCGCCGGCAAAGGCCATTTCCCCAAGCCCTGTCACGCCTTCTTCCACCGTGAGCCGGTAGAAATCCGTGCCCCAGGGCGCGGGCTGGGAAGCGGAGTAATCCGGCATATCCCCGGCGCCGGAAATGGTCAGGACGCCGGAAGCATACACCAGCTTCCAATGCAGATCGTCGCCGCAGTCGCCCATGGCGTAAGCGAAGTGCTTTTCCGCGCTTTGCAGGGGATCGTTGCCCGTCTGGCTGACAGAGATGGCGGCATACTCCTGCGAGCAGCCGGTGTAGTATACATCCGCCAGCGCGGTGCAGCCGTCAAAGGCGTTGTCCCCGATCGCTGTCACGCCCAAAGGCATGTTCACCTGCGCCAGACGGATGCAGCTGCGGAAGGCGGAATTCCCGATCGCCGTCACGCTTTCAGGCAGGTCCACATAGCTCAGGCCATAGCATTCGTTGAATGCCTTTTCCGGAATCTCCGTCACAGCGCTGTTCAGGGTAACAGACGTGATCTTCTGCGCGCCGTCAAAGGCCTGCTTGCCGATGCTGGTCGCGTTGGGGAGATATATGGATGTTTCCAGGCAGAAGCAATCCTCAAAGGCGCGCTCACCCACAGAAGTAATGGAATACGGCAGGCTCACCTGAGTCATACGGCAGCAATAGGCGCACATGGCGTTGGGAATGGCCGTTACGCCGGAGGGGATCGTCAGGCTTTGCAGGTTTTCACAGCCGTAGAAGATGCTTTCACCGATTTCCGTCAGCGTGGAGGGGAAGGACACCGTTTCCAGTGCCTTGCAGTTGACGAAGGCGGACACGGGCACCGAGGTAATCCCCTCTTCAAATGTGACGTGCTTCAGCCCGCAGCTGCCAAGGACGCACCAGGCCATGGAGGTGACCCCGCCGGGCACGGTCAGTTCTTCCACGGTGGTGTTGTTCCTCAGGATGTTCTGGCCGATGGTGCGCAGGGAGGCGGGCAGGGTCAGGCCGGTGAGGGCCGTATTGTCCATAAAGCAGAACTCACCCAGCTCTGTCAGCGTCTGCGGCAGCTGTACCTCCGTGAAGGCAGAGCCTGCCAAAGCGTAATCGCCCAGCACCGTCAGGGAGTCCGGGAGGACCAGCGAGGCGGTAGAAGCGCCCTGGAAAGCGTAAGGCCCGATTTCGGTCAGGGTCTGCGGAAGGGTGATGGCCGCGATACCGGAATCGGCGAAGGCATAGGTGCCAATGCTGGTCAGGCCCTCGGGCAGGGTCAGGCTGGCAAGCACCGCGTCCTTGAAAGCGTACTGCCCGATGGACGTAAGCCCGGAGGATAATTGCACGTTCTGCAGGCCGGTGCAGGAAATAAAGGCGTAGTCGCCAATGCTGGTCACGCTGTCAGCCAGGGTAACGGTTTGCAGGCCCTTGCAGTTTTTGAAGGCGTAAGCGCCGATACCGGTCACGCCCTCCTGCACCGTTGCCGTGGCGGCATAGCGCCAGGAAAGATCCTGGGTGAGGCTGGCGTTCTGGTCCGCCATGTCGCCCTCGCCGAAAATCACCAGGTTTCTGGACTGGTCCAGGGTGTAATGCACCCCGTCGCCCACGTCGCCCCGGGCCTGCAGCGCGCAGACGGGGGTCAGCTTGGTCAGGTAGGTGTTATTGTTGGATGCGATGGTCACATTTTTCCAGTCGGCGCTGGTGTAGCTATAGTACAATTTGTTCAGCTTGGAGCACTGAGAGAAAGCATATGCCTTGATCTCCGTAACAGAGCCCGGAATGCTGACGGTGGTCATCGCAGAGCACCCGGAAAAAGCGTAGCCGCCAATCTGGGTGATGCCCTCTTCCATCACGACGGACTGCAGCTTGGTGCATGAATCGAACAGATAATTCGGCACATCGCCCCATCCGCCGGGGATCGTTACGCTGGTCAGGCCGGAGCAGCCCGCAAAAATATAGGTATCCTTCGTTTCCACCGTCTGGGGCAATTGCACCGAGGTCAGCCCCTTGCATCCACGGAAGGCCTGACTGCCCAGGGACGTCATATGCTCCGGCAGCACCAGCTCCGTCAGGGCCGTACAGCCGTAAAACGCGGAAGAACCAAGGGTGGTCAAGGTGGAAGGCAGGGTAAGCTGCGCCAGCTTGGTGTCTCCGTTGAAAGCGCCGGTGCCAATGCTCGTTACGCCAGACGGAACGTTGAATTCCGTCAGGGCCGTGCAGGTCTTGAATGCATTGGTGCCAATGGAGGTCAGCCCTCCCCCGAAGTTTACTTTCGTCAGGGTCGTGCAGGACAGGAACGCGTTATTGCCGATGGCTGCTACGTCCGCGCCCAGGGTGACCTTGGTGAGGCTTTTGCAGTTATAGAAGGCGTAGTTGCCGATGGCGGTGACGCCGGGGCCGATCACGACCTCCTTCACATTGGCCGATCCCCAGGGGCTGGTGGACGAATAATCCTTGATGGCGCCGGTGCCAGTGATGGTCACCACGCCCTCGCTGTCGATCGCCCAGCTCACGCTGGCCCCGGTAGCCCCGCAGGTGCCGCTGGTGGCCGCCTGCGCCGCAAGGCACAAGGAACAAAATACCAGCACGGCAGCGAACATACCCAGCAGTTTTTTCTTTTTTTCCTCCACGGGCGTGCGCTTCGGCACGCCAAAAGTGCTCAATATTATATCGTATTTTATCAGTTTTTGCGGTCAGCATCAAGTAATTCAACGCCCTTTGCAAGGCCGATAAAGCAAAAAATATCCATTTTGCAAAGAACAGGCAAGCAGGAAATTCCTGATATTTCCTTTTTTGAGGGCGGCAAATCAGCTTCGGCATCCGGCGCAAAAAAAGACCGGCTGAAAGCCGGCCTTAGGTTGTCGAAAAAAGGTTTTCGACAGCCTGCGGAAGCAAATTCCATTTTTTTCCTCCCGCCGGCAAAGCCGGCGGATGCGGATGAGAGTCGAAAGGGCCGCTGCCCTTTCCGAGCTATCCTGGGGTTTTCGACAGGCTGAGACCGGCTGAAAGCCGGCCTGAAATGCCTCGGGCAAATCAAAGCCCGCCGCGAAAAAAGCAGTCAGTGGTTGATCTCCGTTACCGTGTACCCGGCGGCCTTCAGCTGATTCACCAGCCCGTCCTCCCCCAGGATATGGGCCGCGCCGATGCAGATCAGCACGGTTTTGCCTTCCTGCAGGTATTCCTCAGCCTGACGGGCAAAGCCATCGTTGCGGTCGTGATAAAGCATATTGTTGTATGCCTCAAAGGTCGCGGCCAATTCCTCGGGAAAATCGGAGGTATCGGTTTCGAGCCATATCTCCAGTGCCTCGGCATCGCCGGATATATAGGCTTCCATCATGCCGCTCATGCTCTTTTCCGCTTCATCCGGAAGCAGCAGCATGGAAAGCAGGATCGACTCGCTGACCTCGTCCGGCACGTTCTGGATGATGGCCAGCTGCGCGTCCAGCCCTTCCATCTCGATCACGGGCTTTTGCTCTTCCTTGGCGCGTTTCGTCAGGAAGCTGTCCACGCCGTATTCGGCGCTGAAGCCCATCTGCTCAAACAGCGCGTTTTCGGCAAGGGAAGCCCATATGAAAGGCCGCATGCGATTGAGAAGATATTCCGGCTGGCCCAGTTTTTCAACGCCCAGGGCATACGCTTCCGGCGACAGATGATTCTTCGCCGTATCCCCGTCTGTGTACACGGTAGCCGCCGCATACTTCATCAGCCGGAGCATATCGGTTTCCAGCGCGTCGGCGTCCATTTCCACGGCCAGGGCCTGGGCATCCTGCCAGGCCGCCTCAAAGGCGTCGCCCAGGGGATACATATCCGCGCTGCCTACGTGCACCGCGCCCAGCAGATAGATGTGGTGCCCCGCCTGATCTTCCACCCTATACAAGGCCGGCGCGCTGTCGGCCAGGGCAGGCAGCGCCGAAATCAGAAACATCATCGTAAGCACAGCGCATGTCAGCTTTTTCATATGCAGTTTCCTTTCTGTTTACAGAGAAAAAGGCCCGAAGGCCTTTTTCAATCAATCGTGTCAGCGCATGCCCTTGTCGTAGGGAATGCCCTCCGCCTTGGGCGCCCGGGACTTTTTGCTGGTCAGGGCCAGCACCACCATGGACGCAATGAAGGGCATCATGCTGTAAACTTCCTTGGGCCATCTCAGGTCCTGAAGCAGCGGGAAGGAATCGGCAATATTGGCCATGGCACGGAACAGAGAGAAGAAGACGGCGGCCAGAGCGATACGGAAAGGCTTCCACTGGCCGAAGATCATCACCGCCAGGGCCAGGAAGCCCATGCCGGTCACGCCCTGTTCGAAGTTCCAGATGGAAATGGCGGGAATGATGTAGGCCATGCCGCCGATGCCGCCCAGGAAGCCGGATACCATGACGCCGGTATAGCGCATCCTGTACACGTTGATGCCCACGCTGTCCGCCGCCTGGGGATGCTCGCCGCAGGAGCGCAGACGCAGGCCCAGCCGCGTCTTATACAGCACGAAATACGCAATCAGCAGCAGCGCGATGCCGATGGGCAGGAACACGCTGAGCTCCAGGCCCACAGCGCCGGTTTTGGGATCGCCGCCGATGGAGAACAGGAAAGCCGAATTGCTGTAATCCAGCTTGGCGGCCTGGGTGCCGTTGACCCGCTTGGCTACCACCATGGCCAGCGCCGTGGCCAGGATGTTCAGGGCGGTGCCGCCGATGGTCTGGTCTGCTTTCAGGTTTATGGAGGCGAAGCCCAATAGCAATGCGTAAATCATGCCTGCTAAGCCGGCAATCAGGATGGAGAATGTAACGGTCAGGAAGGGGGCCATGTGCAGGAACTTGGCTGCCAGCACGCCGGCCAGGCCGCCGATCACCATGATGCCCTCCAGGGCGATGTTGATGATGCCGCTGCGCTCGGAGAACATGCCGCCCAGCGCCACCAGCATCAGCACAACGGTATACAGCAGGGTGAATTTAATCAACAGCAGCATTATTTCGCGCCCCCTTTCTCTTTCCCGGTGAACAGACGGGCGATCTTATTCTTGAACAGCATCATAAACGCGCACAGATAAATGATTACGCCGGAAATAACGTCGGCGATTTCCGGAGAGAAGATCGAAGTATCCATCTTGCCGCCGCCGGCGGAAATATGGGAAATGAAGAGAGCGGAGAAAATTGAGCCGATGGGGTTGCTGCTGGCCAGCAGGGCCACCGAAATGCCGTCAAAGCCCACGCCGGGCAGGGCGGTGGAATCCTGGGGGTTCCATTGCACGCTGCCGGAAAGGTAATACAGCCCGGCGCCCAGGCCGGCCAGCGCGCCGGCGATGGTCATGGACAGGATGATGTTGCGTTTTTCATTGATGCCGGCGTAACGGGCCGCGGTCTTGGAATATCCGCAGGCCTTGAGTTCGTAGCCGAAGGTGGTCTTATTGAGGACCACCCACAGCAGCGCGGCGATGACCAGCGCGAAGAAGATAGCGATCGTAGCGGGCTGTACGAAAAAGCTGGAGCCCAGCCCTTTCAGATCCGGGATCTGGGAAGCGGGTGATTGGGAAGCCACGCGCCAGGTTTTGGAATCCCGGAGGGAGAACATGGGGCTGTTGCCGCCGCCATACATGATGGTATTCACGCCATAGAGGCCGATCCAGTTGAACATGATGGAGGTGATGACCTCGTTCACGTTGAAAAACGCCTTGAAAAAGCCGGGGATCGCGCCCCAAAACGCGCCAAAGAGCATCGCGAAAATCAGGCACAGCCACCAGGGCAATTTCAGCACCAGAGCGCACAGCAGCGCGCCGAAAGCGCCCACGGTGTACTGCCCGGCGGCGCCGATATTGAACAGGCCCGTTTTGAAGGCGAAAGCCACGGAAAGGCCGGTCATAATCAGCGGCGCGGCCTCGGCGATCTCCTGCCTGGGGCCAAGGGGCACCTTGCCCACGCCGTACCAGCCGCCCATCAGCACCCGCTGGAATCCCTTGAAATATGCGTCGGACAGCACGTCGCCAAAGGTGAACGGCTGGCCGCTGGAGCTTCGGTTGATATGCGCCAGCAGTACCAGCAGCAGGAAACCGATCGCCAAGCCGATCACCACGCAAAGCAGCGCCGACAGGATGGTGACCAGGCTGGATTTTACCTTATTCCACATCGAAATGATCCTCCTCTCCCTGCCGCTGCGCGCCGGCCATATACAGGCCCAGTTCCTGCACCGTGGTGTGCTTGGGATCAAATTCGCCCACGATCTCCCCTTCGTACATCACCAGGATCCGGTCGCTCAGGTTCATCACTTCGTCCAGTTCCAGGCTCACCAGCAGCACGGCCTTGTGACTGTCGCGCACGGACACGATCTGCTTGTGGATATATTCGATAGCGCCCACATCCAGGCCGCGGGTGGGCTGCACAGCCACCAGCAGATCGGTATTCCGATCGATTTCCCGGGCAATGATGGCCTTTTGCTGGTTGCCGCCGGACATGCTGCGCGCCACCGTCACCGGGCCCTGGCCGCTGCGCACGTCATACTGTTCGATCAGCTTTTCGGCATAGCGGCGCACCTCGCCCTTTTTGATGAAGCCCGCTTCCTGGAAGCGGGGCTCCCAGTACCGCTGGAGCACCATGTTTTCTTCCAGCGTATAATCCAGCACCAGGCCGTGCTTATGCCGGTCCTCGGGGATATGGCTCATGCCGCTCCTGGCCCGCTGGCGGATGGTAGCGCGGCTGATATCCCGGCCGTTGAGACGGATGCGGCCGCTGCTCATTTGCTCCAGGCCCGTCAGCGCCGCCACGAACTCGGTCTGCCCGTTGCCCTCGATACCGGCCAGGCACACGATTTCTCCGGCCCGCACCTCGAAGGATACGTTCTTCACCGCATTCTTCTTGTGGCGATGGCTGGGCACAGTCACATCCCGGACCTCCAGCACCACGCTGCCGGGCGCAATGTCCTTCTTCTCCACCTGGAAGGATACGTCGCGGCCCACCATCATGCGGGACAGCTCTTCCTTGGTGGTTTCACTGGTGTTCACAGTGCCCACGTATTTGCCCTTGCGCAGCACCGTGCAGCGGTCGGCCACGGCCATGATCTCGTTGAGCTTGTGCGTAATGAAGAGGATGGATTTGCCTTCCTTGGCAAAGGAGCGCATGATCTCCATCAGCTCGTCGATTTCCTGCGGCGTCAGCACGGCGGTCGGCTCGTCAAAAATCAGGATATCATTGTCCCGATACAGCATTTTCAGGATTTCCACCCTTTGCTGCATGCCCACGGAAATATCCTCGATGAGAGCGTCCGGCTCCACGCGCAGGCCGTATTTTTCGCTCAGCGCCATCACCTTTTCCCGGGCCGCCTTCTTTTGCAGCACGCCCATCGCCGTATCTTCCGCGCCCAGAATGATGTTGTCCAGCACGGAAAATACCTCCACCAGCTTGAAGTGCTGATGCACCATGCCGATGCCCAGAGCGTTGGCGTCGTTGGGGTTGTTGATCTTCACCAGCTTGCCGTCCTTATGGATTTCTCCCGCGTCCGGCTGATAAAGGCCGAAGAGCACGCTCATCAGGGTGCTTTTGCCCGCGCCGTTTTCGCCCAGCAGCGCATGGATTTCTCCCCGGCGCAATTGCAGGGTGATATCATCGTTTGCCTTGATGCCGGGAAAGGTTTTGGTGATGTGAAGCATCTCGATCACATAATCCTCATTCAATCCACAGCCCTCCTCATCCTGTACATAGTTTGCTGATGATATTATACTGTATTTTCCGTCTGAGTGCAAACAAAAAAGCTGTTTTCCCAAAAAATCAGGGCCTGCGGCACAGAACGCGCCGCAGGCCCGTTTGGATCTGATTACTGGATGTAGTTCACGGTGCTGTTGGTCACAGCGGGATTGTTTTCGGTGTCGTTGCTCACGGTCACTTCGCCCTTCTGCACCGCGTCATGGATCGCAGTGTAGTCGGCAGCGGAGAAGCTGTTGAAGCACCAGGAAGCTTCCGCGGTGGGCAGGCCCACGTATTCGCCCTCAGCCAGGGAGTAGTTCTTGATCTGGCCGCCATAGTTGGCGAAGTTGCCGTCGAAGTATTCCTTCAGCAGGGTTTCGGTCACGTTCTGCAGGCCCTTCATGGCGCTGGTCACGAAGGGATTGTAGGGATACACCTTTTCGCCCTTGTCGTCCACCTTGTCGCCCACATAGTGCTGGTCCACGTCCACGCCGATGACCTTGCCGTTGTACTTCACAGCAGCTTCCACAGCGGAGGTGTAGATGCCGCCGCCGCAGGCGAACACGATTTCGGTGCCGTTGGAGTACCAGCCTTCCATCTTGGCGGTGATGGCGGCGTCGCCAAAGAACTGGCCGCCGTAGGTGTAGTTGATTTCGATCTGCTTGTCAAGCTCGGCGGCAGCCTTGTCGGCGCCCTGCACGAAGCCGTAGCCATAGCGGATCACAGCAGGAACGGCCATGCCGCCCAGGAAGCCCAGCTTGGTGTAGCCGTCCTTCACGGCGGCGTAACCGGCCAGGAAACCGGCCTGCTCTTCAGAGAAGGTAACGCACACGACGTTCTTGGCGGGATCCACATAGTTGGTGTAGTCCAGGGTCAGGTCGCCGGCAGCCACGTCCACGGCGATGAAGGTCACGTCGGGATAAGCTTCCTGAGCGGTCACCAGGGTGGCGCCGAAGAGGTAGCCGGGCATGACGATAACGGTAGCGCCTTCGTTCACGGCCTGGTCGATGCTCAGCAGACGGGCATCCAGGCTGTCAGCGGTGGGCTGATAATAGGTATATTCCACGTTGTTGGCCTTGCTGTAGGCTTCCACAGCCTGCCAGCAAGCCTGGTTGAAGCTTTCGTCGTCGATGGTGCCAACGTCGGTCACCAGGGCGATCTTCTGAGCCTTTTCATCGGCGGGCTTCACAGCGGCAGCTTCCTCAACGGCGGCTTCCGCGGTATTGACGGCTTCTTCGGCGGTCTCGGCTACTTCTTCGACGGCCTTTTCGGCGGTCTCAACGGCCTCGGTGGCAGTTTTCTTGACTTCTTCGACAGCTTCGGAAGCGGTTTCCTTGGCGGTCTCAACAGCCTCGGCAGCGGTTTCCTTGACTTCTTCGACAGCTTCGGAAGCGGTTTCCTTGGCGGTCTCAACAGCCTCGGTGGCAGTTTCCTTGACTTCCTCGACGGCCTTTTCGGCGGTCTCGGCAGCCTCAGCAACGGTTTCCTTGGCAGTCTCGGCTACTTCCTCGCCAGCCTTTTCGGCGGTCTCGGCAGCTTCGGCAGCGGTTTCCTTAGCGGTCTCGGTCACTTCTTCAGCAGCCTTTTCGACGGTCTCGGCAGCCTGGGTGGCAGTTTCGGCGGGCTTGTTGCCATCCTTGTTCAGCCACTTGGGCACGAAGATGATGGCCAGCACAGCCACCACGATCAGCAGCGCGGCAATAGCGATTGCCTTCTTGTTCTTCATATGAGTGCCTCCTATAAATTTGGTCCGGATAAACCACGTTTATCCTGCGGCATTATACCATATCCTGTGCCTGCTTGCAATTCATTTCCCAAAATGCGGCATAATTTTAGATTTTTGTAATCTTTTCCTTTTCCCGCCGCTGCGCCAGATAATCCTTCAGCTTTTTCTGGGACACCACCCGGTAGGCCGGATGGTAAGCGTTTTTGTAGGTGTCGCTGTGGTGCACCGAGGGGCAGTTTTTGTCCCGGTACCAGATAAGGAAAATATCCAGCAGGACGGCTTCAAAGGGCGTTTCGTCGTTTTCCGCCATTTCCTCCAGCAGCCGCAGCGAATCCCGGAAGCGCCGCTTGTCGCCCTTGACGGCCTGGCTGGTTTCCAGAAAAAGCCGGTTCACGTCCTCCGCCGGGATGCCCTTTTCCTTGCATGCCGCCAGATTCCACCGGCACAGGCCGTTGCCGATGGGCTCGTACATCCTTTCCCCTGCTTTGGGGCTCAGCGCCGCCATTTCCTCCCGGATCATGGCCAGGCTTTTCTGCCCGTCCCGGATCATGTGCTCCGGGCCGAACTCCGCCTGGTACATGAGCTTTACCGCGTCCCGGGGCTCCATCAGGGGGTACCTGACAAAATGCTCCGCCAAAATATCCTGGATCACGGCGTATCCTCCTCCTTGTCAAGCGCGTATTCCACCCTGGTCAGTTCCAGCCCGCAGGCCGGGGCGGTGATGCCCAGGTCCAGCCGGTCATGGCTTTGAATAGCCCGGGCGATGCAGTCCGTATCCAGCTTGCCCTGGCCCACGTAAATCAATGTGCCGGCGATGATGCGCACCATGTTGTACAAAAACCCGTCGCCGTGCACCCGCAGGGTAATTTCTTCTCCCGCTCTCTCCACCGACACCCGGTCGATGGTGCGCACGGTGGTTTTGGCCTGGCCCCCGGAGGCGGCGAAGGCGGCGAAATCGTGACGGCCCAGCAGATGCAGCGCGCTCTCCCGCATCCTGTTTTCATCCAGCCTCACGGCCACATGAGCCGTCAGGTTCCGGTACAGGGCGCTGGGATGCGGCGCGTTGTGGATGCGGTAGGTGTACCATTTGCCCATGGCGTCGAAGCGCGCGTGAAAATCCTGGGGCACCCGCCTGCCTTCCGTCACCCGGATGTCCAAAGGCAGGAAGCGGTTGAGCACGAAAGGATACTTGTCCGGCGGGATCGTGCTGACCGTATCAAAATGCGCCCGCTGCCCCAGGGCGTGCACCCCGGCGTCGGTGCGGCTGGCGCCGGTGACGCGGGTAAAGACGCCCAGCGCCTTTTGCAGGGCCTTCTCCAGCTCATCCTGGATGCTGGGGCCGTTGTCCTGATATTGCCAGCCGCAGTAGGCCGTGCCGTCGTAGCTGACGGTGAGCAAAATCCTTTTGGCTTCCATGGTTTCGCCTCCGCCATCATCATACCTTTTTTGAAAGGAATAATCAAGAGCGAATCGCCTTTTTCGCGCTTGCTCGCTTGCAATCAAGTGCTTTTCCTTTTGTGCGGACACAGAAAAAACCGCGTCAGCGCAGCGCGGCCCGCTTTCGCCTATACTGGCGCTGCAAAGGAGGTGAGAGCATCGGCAAACGCCAGCGATCCCGGCAGGCGGCTTCGTGAAGCCAGCCGTCAGGCGGCTCAGAAGGCGGTGGAGCGCCTGAAAAAACTGCTTTCCGATCCCGAAACGTCCAACGCGGACGTGCTCAAGGCGGCCACCCTGATCTTCGACAGGGTATACACCGCCCAGGCGGAGGACAAAACCGCCGGGAGCGACTATGAAATCTGCGTAAAGGAGGAATGACATGCCGCGCATCATCCTGCGGGGCGAATGCGTCAACCGGGCCTACCGGCCCCATCTGCAAAACGCGCACCGCTACCAAATCTACTTTGGCGGCGCGGGCAGCGGCAAAAGCGTGTTCCTGGCCACCCGGGCGGTGATCGACACCCTGTCCGGGAGAAACACTCTGATCGTGCGCCAGGTGGCCCGTTCGCTCAAGCACAGCTGCTGGAACGAGGTCAACAAGGCCATTTCCCGTTTGGGCCTGCAGCGCTTTTTCACCGTCAGCAAAACCGATTTCACCATCACCGCCCGCAACAACGGAGCGCAGATGATCTTCGCCGGGCTGGACGACGTGGAAAAGATCAAGTCCCTGACCCCCGGACGCGGGCCCCTCACCGACATCTGGATCGAGGAGGCCACCGAATGCCAATGGCGGGATTTCAAGCAATTGGACAAGCGCCTGCGCGGCAAAAGCCGCCATCCCAAGCGCATCACGCTTTCCTTTAACCCCGTCTCCCGCAGCCACTGGATCTACAAGGAATTCTTCTCCGTCTGGCGGCAGGACAAAACCTACTGCGAAAGCGGGCAGGTTTCCATCCTGAAAACCACCTACCGGGATAACCGCTTCCTCACCCCCGAAGACCGCGCCGCCCTGGAAAACGAACGGGACCCTTACTTTTACCAGGTGTACACCCTGGGCAACTGGGGCGAAACGGGCGACGTGATCTTCACCAACTGGCATGTGGAGGACGCAGCCCAGGACGCGCCCGGCGAAACCCGGATGGGGCTGGATTTCGGCTTTGCCGCCGATCCCTGCGGCTTCCTGCTGCTGCGCTACGACCGGAAGCGCCGCCGCGTGACGGTGCTGGACGAAATCTACGAAACGGGGCTGACCAACCTGTCCCTCTCCCGACGCCTCCTTCCCTTTTCCTCCCTGGGCCCCATTGCCTGCGACAGCGCCGAGCCAAAATCCATCGCGGAACTGCGAACGCTGGGATTGAACGTATATCCCGTGAAAAAAGGGCCGGACAGCGTGGTGCACGGCATCCAGTGGCTCCGGCAGCAGGAGATCATCCTTTCTCCCGTCTGCCTGCATCTTCGGGAGGAACTCAGCCGCTACCAGTGGCAGCAAAGCCCCGACGGCCAGGCGCTTCCCCGCCCAAGGGACAAAGACAACCACCTGATCGACGCCATGCGCTATGCCCTGGAAAACGATATGGACAGGCGCTGCGCCTTCACCGCCAGCAAAAAAAGCCTGGGGCTGTGAGCCCCAAGAAAGGAGCTTTTCCCTTGATTACCAGAGACAGAGCCTGCCTGCAATCGGGCTTATCTCCCCGCCTGTTGCAGGGCTGCCTCAACGAGCACCTGCGGTCCGTGGACAGGCTGTGCCGCCTGCGGGACGCCTACCGCATGAAGCCTGCCCGCGGCGCATCCCGGGCCGAAGGCTTGCCGGACCACCGCCTCCGTCACGCCTACGCCCGCTACATCGTCACCGTGGCCTCCTCCTACCTGGCCGGCACCGCCGTCAGCTATCAGGGCGAGGGCGACGCCCTGCAGGCCGTGAAGGCAGCCTACTGCCTGGCCAACGTGGCCGGGGTGGACGTGGAATTGGCCCGGTATGCCTCCCTGTACGGCAAAGGCGTGGAGGTCGTTTACGCCGACGCCCACGCCCAGCCCCGCTCCGCCGCCGTGGACCCCCTGAGCGCCTTTGTGGTGTATTCCGACGACGTGAGCCATTCGCCCCTGTTCGGCGTGCAGTTTTATCCCGTTCTGGATGAAGCAGGCGCGCCCCGGGGCTATCAGGCCCAGGTGTACACCGCCGCCGAGCGCCTCACCTACCGGGCCGCCGACTATGCTTCCCTCTTCCGCTCGCCGCCCGCGGAGGAAACGCCCCACTACTTCGGCCGTCTGCCCCTCATCGAATACTGGAACAATGAGGAGGAGGAAGGCGACGTGGAAAGCGTGCTTTCCCTGATCGAAGCATACGACGACCTGGAATCCGCCCGGGTGAACGACCAGGAGCAATTGTCCGACGCGCTTTTGATCGTTTACGGCGCAAGGCTGGAAAAGGACGACCAGGGCCGCACCCCGGCGCAGCAGCTGCGGCAGGATAAGCTGCTCTATCTGCCCGACCGGGAGGCCGGCGCCCAGTACCTGACCAAGCAATCCAGCCCCGGCGCGGAGGAATTGCGCTCCGCCATCGAGCAGGACATCCACAAGTTCTCCATGATCCCGGACCTGAGCGATCAGCAGTTTTCCGGAAATGTCAGCGGCGTGGCCATGAAATACAAGCTGCTGGGGCTGGAGCAGCTGACCTGTCTCAAGGAACGCTGGTTCAGGGAAGCGCTCATGGAGCGCCTTCGCTGCTACGCCCATTTTCTGGCGGTGAAGGGCAGCCGCGCGCTGGACGTGAGCGCCGTCCGCATCCTGTTCACCCGCGCCCTGCCCGAATCCGCCCTGGAGGCCGCCGACATGGTGAAGGCCCTGGAGGGCATCGTGCCCAGGCAAGCCCTGCTTTCCCAGCTGCCGTTCCTGGACGGCGTTACCGAAACAACCGCTACATAAGGAGGAACAGCCATGGAAGAAACCCCCATTATCCCCGCGGACGCATCGCCCATCGCCCCTGAAACGCCTGCGGAAGCCCAGCTCACCGATCTGATCCGCCGCCTGGCCCAGCAGCTTGATTCCGCCCGCCAGGCCCAGGACGCCCGGGAAGAAGCCATTGAGCAGCGCGAGGCTTCCCTGCAAAAAAAGGAATTGTGCGCCCTGGCCCGCCAGCTGCTCCGGGAAAAGGAATTGCCCGAGGATCTGGCCGATCCCCTGGTCTTTGCCGATGAGGACGCTGTCAGGCAGGGTATCGGCATCCTGGAAAAGGCCTTCCGCGCCGCCGTGCAGCAGGGCGTGGAGGACCGTTTGCAGTCCACCGCCCCCAAGAGCGGCGAAATCAAACCCCTGGATCAGCTCACGGACGAGGAATACTACGCGGCCGTATGCCGCAGCAACTAAAAGGAGGAAAGCCGCATGGCCAATTCGTTCATTACCATCAAGGATTTTGCCCGGGCAGCGCTGCCCCGTCTCATCGACCACCTGGTGTTCCCCAACCTGATCTACAAGGATTTTTCCGACGATTTCGCCGGCATGAAGGGCGACACCATCCAGGTGCGCAGGCCCATCGTGCTGGAAGCAAGGGATTTTGACGCCGAAAACGGCGTGCAGACCCAGGACATCGTGGAATCTTCCGTAGACGTGACGCTGGACAAGATCGCCACGGTGGACGTGGGCATCGAAGCCCTGCAGGGCGCCACCAGCGTGGACGATCTGACCCGCGTTTTCATTGATCCCGCCGCCGAAGCGCTGGCCGCCAAGATCAACGCCGACGGCCTGGAATTGTACAAAGATGTATACGCCGTCTGCGGTGAAGCCGGAGAAACGCCCTCCACCCTGAAAGTAATGGCTGACGCCCGCAAAACGCTCAACCAGAACAAGGCCCCCGTATCCGGCCGAAACGCCGTTTGGGACGCCGAGGCCGACGCCGCCTTCACCGCCATCGACGCCATCATCCACGCCGAAAAATCCGGCTCCACCCAGGCCCTGCGCGAAGGCAGCATCGGCCGCGTGATGGGCATGGATCATTACATGAGCCAGAGCGTCAGGTATCACGAAAGCGGCGTCACCGCCGCGGAAAACGTGAAGCTCTCCGCCGCCGTCAGCGCCGGGGCGAAAAAGCTGTCGCTGACCGCTTCCTCCCTGACGGGCAAGCTGGTGCCCGGCGACCTGCTCCGGATCAACGGCAAAACCTACGCCGTCACCCAGGCCTCCGCCGCCGCCGCTTCCAACGCCATCGCCAACGTGCAGGTCACCCCCGCGCTGCCGCAGCTGGCCGTCAACACCCCCGTCACCCTGATCCCCAGCCACCGGGCCAACCTGGCTTTCCATCCCATGGCCTTCGCCTTCGTCACCCGGCCCCTCACCGCGCCGGCCGGCGTGGAAAGCTACGTGACCAACTACAACGGCATTTCGCTTCGCGTGGTGCGCGGCTACGATATGCAGCACAAACGGGAAATGCTGTCCATGGACGTGCTCTACGGCTTCAAGACCCTCTATCCCGAATTGGCCGTCCGGGTGCTGGGCTGATCCCATGACGCAGCAAGAAGCCTTATCCGCCCTGCGCACCCGGCTTCCCGACGCCCAGCAGGCCACAGATGAACTGCTTTCCTCTCTCCTGTCCGACGCCGACGCCCTGATCCGCGCCCTCACCTGGCGGGATCAGGTGCCCGCCGGATTGGAAAATGCCCGGCTGCGGCTGGCGGTGATCTTTTTCAACCGCATGGGCATGGAGGGCGAAACCGACCACGCCGAGGGCGACGTGCGCCGCACCCAGCAGGACCTGCCCGAGGCCCTGCGGCGGGAGATATGCGCCTACCGCCTGGCGAAAACCTGATTGTTTCCCGGGAGCCGCTGCCCTTTTGCGGCGGCTCCTCTTCCTTACCGCACGAAAGGAGCATCTCCATGCGATTACTGTTTCGCGGCCGCGCCCAGGTGATCTGCCGCGGCAAAGACATGCGGGCGGCGGTGCGCCCCGTCAATGGCATGCTGGACCGCCGCCGCTACGGCGAATATGTGCAGGACATGCTGCGCCTGCTTTTGCCCTGCGACGCCGCGATCCGCCCCGGCGATACCCTCACCGTTTCCGGCGCGCCCTATGTATGCGTGCGCACCCGCGTATTTGCGGGGCATGTTCAATGCGACGTCAGGAGGCGGTCGGCATGACGGGCGCGGCTTCTCTCTTGTCCCGTCTTTCCTTTATGCCAGGGCGGGCCCATGCCGCGGCAAGCCGCGCCTGCCTGGAATGCGCAAGGACCGCTGCCGAAAAGGCAAAACAGGGCGCCCCGGTGAAAACCGGCGCGCTGCGTGCCTCCATTTCCGCGCAGGGAACGAGCGGCGCCGCCCGGGTTTCCGTTTCCGTGCCATACGCAGGCATAGCCGAAGCCCGCAGGCCCTACCTTTCCCCCGCTGCGCAGGCTGCTGATTTTCAGGACCATCTGGCCCGGGCGCTGAAGGAGGGATTGCGTTGACCGATGTGACGAGCGCGCTGCTGCTTGCCCTTGGCGATCTGCCGGCCTGCGCCCGCGCTTCCTTTGAACGGGAAGAGCAGCCATTGCCCATCCTGACGGTGGCGGAGGAAAACGCCTCCGTGTTCGCTCAGGCCGACGGGGAGCCTTATCTGGAGGAACATCATCTGCGTCTGGACGCCTACGCCGCGTCCGCCGGCGCGCTGCATGAGCTTGCAGACAGCGCGCTGGAGAGGGCCCAAACGCTGGGCCTCCGGCTCGTATCCCGTCAGGAGGATTTCGATCAGGAGGCCTACGCCCATCACGCCGCCCTGAGCTTCAGGTGTCTCACCCATCAGGACACGATCTATCAATAAGGAGGACCGATACATGCCGCAAAAATCCATGGGCACCGCCCTGTCCTGCACCCATCAGAATACCGTGACCGCCATCGGCCTGCTTCGCTCCATCGGCGAAATCAGGATGGACAGCGAGGCCGTCGACGTAACCACCCTAGACGCAGCAAACGGCTGCAAATCCTTCATCCAGGGCTACAAGGACCCCGGCGAAGTGACCGTCGAGGGCTTTTATGAAAAAACAAACGCCGGGCAAAGCAAGCTGCGCTCGCTCTACCAAAGCGGCGAAACCGTACCCTTCACCGTCACCTTTCCCGACGCCTCCGCCGTATCCTTCAGCGCCTTTGTAAAATCCGTTTCCCTGGGCGCGGCCTCGGTGGACGGCGCGATAGGCTTTTCCGCGGTGCTGAAATTGTCCGGCGGGGTGACCGTTTCGTGACCGTCACGCTCTGCGGGCGGGAATACTCCCTGCGTTTTTCCGTGAACGCCCTGTGCTGCCTGGAGGAAAAAACCGGCATCAGCCTGGACGGCCTGCAGGGCAGCCCCATGCGGTGCCTGCGCGGGCTTTTATGGTGCGGGCTGATGGAAAGCTGCCCGCAAATAACGCCGGAGGACGCGGGAAAAATGCTCGACGAGCATCTGCGAAGCGGCGGCAGCCTGGCGCAGGTTTCCTCCGCCCTGGCTTTGGCCCTTGAGGACGCCTGTTTTTTTCCCAAAGCGGTCCCGTCAAAGAAGGCGGCCCCCTGAGGGATCGCTTTTACCGCGCGGCGGAGCAGGCCGCCCGCATGGGGATCAAAGAAGCGGCTTCCTTTCCGGGCATGACGCCCCGGGAGGTCTTTCTGATCCTCACCGCGCACCGATCCCTGCTGGATCAGAAATGGCGCGACGCCGTGATCCTTTCCCGCCTGATCGCGCTTTCCGTGCACGATCCCGCGCATTTGCCCGCCGTGCCCGCTTCTTCCCCAACGGAAATGACCGCCGATCAAATGAAGCGCGCCTTGCTTTCCCTGACAAAAGAGGAGGAAAATAATGACCCTTGACGAGCTTTCCGTATCCTTTACCGCCGATATTTCCGGCTTTGCCGCCGCCGTCGGCCGGCTGAGCGCCCTGATCTCCTCCGCCGCCGATCAGGCCGACGCCATGGCCGGCCGCTTTTCCGCCGCCGGAGCCGCCGCCGGGGACGGCCTGGCAAACGGTATCCTGGCCCGCCGCAGCGCCGTGACCGCCGCGGCAAAGGCCCTGGCCGACGCCGCTGCCGGCGCCCTCCGCGGCGCGCTGGACATTCATTCGCCCTCCCGGGTCACCTTTCAGGCCGGCGTATTTTTTGACGAAGGGCTGCTCAGCGGCATCATGAGCAGCGCAAACCGGGTGGAAAGAGAGGCGCAGCTGCTGGGTCTCTCCGCCGCCCAGGCGCTGCGTCAGCCCGCCGTCAGTCAGCCCGTTTCCCCCGTTTCACCCGCGCCTGCCGCCGCAGCCGCGCCACTTGGCGATATGAGCATCACCATTCCCCTGGAGATCGACGGCTACCGCCTGGGCGTGGCGGCCATCGAGAGCATCAACCGGGTCGCCGGCGGCACAGGCCGGGTGGCCCTGGACCTGTAAGGAGGCTCTATGATCCTGCTTTCCGGTATTTCTCTGCCCGCGCCTTCGTCGCTGTCCGTCAGCGCATCGCTGCAGGGCGGCACTGCCCAGTTCAACACCTTGGGCGAAAAGGTGCAGGACGGCGTATACGAAAAACGCACGGTGGACATTGCCTGGCGCTGCCTGTCCGCCGACGCGCTGACATCCCTCGCCCAGGCGCTGCAGAGCGGCTTCATTTCCTGCACCTACCCGGACCCGATGCTGGGCACGCGCACCATGTCCTGCCGCTGCATCCGCCACGCCGCCCGGGTATACCGCTGCCAGGGAGACGCGCCCCAGTGGGCCGACGTGAATCTGACGCTGGAGGAACAATAAGATGGCCCTTTCCGCGATTTTGCCCCTGCCCAGCCGGCAGCTGCGTTTGTCCGGCGCTATCAGCTATCTCACCGGGCTCACCCGCGCCTTTGACGGCGGCGACGCCATGGCCTTCACCCTCAGCGAAGGCGCGGCCGGCGGCAGCATGCTGGGCGGCGTGTTTTCCGCCTCCTGCAGCCTGACCCTCAACGACCGGGACGGCGCTTTTACCGCCGACGCGTCCCCCTATGGCGCGCAGGTGACGGTGCGCCTTTGCCAGGAGGAGGACCGGGAAACGCTGGCCGTGTTCACCGTGGCCAAAGTTTCCAGGCGGGAAAACGATCCCCGGCTGATCCTCACCGGTCAGGACGCCCTGGGCACCGCCTTCAGCGGCGTATTCGAGGATGAGCTGACCTATCCTCAGCCCCTGTCCGCCATTGCCCGGGCCATCGCCGCCCAGGCCGGGTTTTCCTTTTCGGACACGTCCTTCCCCAATGCTTCCTTCGTGATCCCGGAAATGCCGGACTGGGGGGACATTTCCCTTCGCCAGGCCCTGTCCTGCGTGGCCTGCGCCGCCGGGTGCTTTGTTTTCCTGAACCGGGACGGCCATCTTGTCATGAAGCCCCTGGTCAGCGCCATGCTTCCCCGGGTGATCGGTCCGCAGGTCACCCTGTCCTCCGAAATCGGCGAAAGGAGCTTCGGCCCGCTCTCGGCCCTCACCGTAACGCCCAAGGGAGCAAGGCGGGACGATCCGCCCGTCACCGTGTGCGAGGACGGCGCTGTTCCGGGAAGCGGCAACACCCTGTCCGTCAGCGGCAATCCCCTGTTCCCCCTGCATGGCAGCCATACCGAAAGCCTGTGCCGCGCCCTGCTTTCCGCTCTGTCGGGTTATACCCTGTCCGCCGCCCAGGTGCTTTGGCGGGGCGACCCGGCGCTGCTTTTGGGCGACCGGGTGCGCTTTGTGGATCACAAGGGCGTATACACGGATACCTGCGTCACCGGCCAGACCCTTTCCTTTCAGCAGGGCTTTTCCATGCGCACCGAGTGCCTTTTTCCCGAAAAGCCGTCCGCTGTCGGCAGGCTGTTCACGCCATCCGGCGCGCTGAACGCGTCGCTGCTGGAGGGCAGTGTGAACGGGGCCCTGATCCGGGACGGCTCCATCGCCGCTTCGTCCCTGATGGCCGGCAGCGTGACCGCCCTGCAATTGGCCGCCGGCAGCGTGACGGCGGAAAAAATCTCCGCCGGCGCGGTCACTGCCGATAAACTGAACGCTTCCTCCGTCACCGCCGACAAGATCGCTTCCGGCGCGGTCACCGCGGAAAAGCTTTCCGCCGCCGCCATGGACGCCATGTACGCCCGCATGGCCCAGGCGGACATTGACTGGGCCAGCATCGCCTCCCTGCAGGCGGCGATTGCCCAAATCGCCCAAACCGAGATCGGCAGCGCAGACATTGACTGGGCCAGGATCAAGGATCTGGTGAGCCGCCGGGCCATCATCACCCAGGGCAGCGCCGGGGAACTGTATGTGGCCCGCCTGGCTGTAACGGAGGCCAACCTGCTGTCGCTGACGGTGGGCGAAATCATGGTGAAGGGGCACGACGGCGGCCTGTACGCCCTGACGGTGGACAGCGAAGGCGGCGTCAGCGCCCAGCGCAAGCAGGTGAACAACGGCGACGTGGCGGATCACGCCCTGTCCGGCGATGAAAAGCTGATGGAAGGCAGCGTGACCGCCCGCACGCTGGACGTTCAGGACATTTTCGCCCAAAATGCCCTGATCCGGCAGCTGATCGCCGAAACCCTGGACGTGGACGCGCTTTTTGCCCGGGAAGCGGTGGTGCAGCGGCTCAACGCCCTGGATATTACCGGCAACCAATCCATCCGCATCTGGGTACAGGAGCAGGAACAGATGAGCGCCTGTCTGCACGTGACCGCCAACGGCCTGGAGATCGGCCGGGCAGGCGACGCGGCCCGGTTCCGCGCTGACAACCGCACGCTGGAGGTGACCAACGTTAAATCCGAGCGTCTGGGCATTTCGCAGCAAATGGGCCTGCCGGAGGAATGGGCCTTCATCGCCACCCGCACGGGCCTGGGGCTCAAATACCTGGGCTGACCGATTTTCCCGAAAGGAGCGTCCGATTTTGTCTGCATTGCAAATCACCGTCAGCGACGTAGCCCTCACCAGCTATTGGTATGTCAGAAGCCGCCAGGCTTTTTCTTCCGGAACAAGCGGCACGGTTTCCTACTGCACCGAGCCTTCCCTGGAGCGCTGCACCCGCGCCTTTTCCCTGGCCGGCCTGCCCGAGGGCAGCGTGATCCACAGCGCCGTGCTCACCGCCGAAAGATTCGGCGATCAGGGCGCGCACCGCAGCATGGACGGCAGCCTGAGCACAGGGCCCGTGGAGGTCGCGCCGCAGCGCATTATCCCCGGCGGTACGCTGGAAGTGGAATTCAAATACCGCGCCGCCGCTGTTCCGCTGTCGGAAGGGTACCAAAGCGATACCGCCCGCTGGAAACAGATCACCCTCACCGTGGAATATACCGGCTTCACCGCCTGCACGGCCCCCACCGACGTGGTAATCAGCCAAAGCGCCGCGCCGCCGGGCGAAGAAGCGGTCCTGTCCTGGAGCGGAGCACAGGCGGGGATCAACGCCCCCATCCGGGGCTACGCCGTATACCGCGCTGAAAGCGAAGGCGGCGAATATACGCTGCTGCGCACCGTGACGCCGGAGGTATTCTCCGTTCCGGCAGCCGCGCCGGAGCGCCCCGGCAGCTTCCATTTCCGGATCAAAACGCTGTCCGCCCAGGCTGGCTGCGACAGCGCCCTGAGCGCCGCCTGCGTTTCCCTGTCCGTGCAGGCCGCGCCGCCCGGAAAGCCGACCCGGCTGGTTCTTTCCCCGGATCATCAGTATCCGGCGGGAGAGGCCGTCCTCTCCTGGAACGCCGCGGAGGACGGCGAAAACAACCCGGTCACCGGCTATGCCGTGTACGCCTCCAATGCCGCCGAAGGGCCGTATGAGGCGTTTCTCGTCACCGACGTTCCCCATTGCACCGTTACCGCGCCGCAGCTTGCCACGCGTTATTTCAGGGTGCTGGCCGTGGGCCGGTGCCTGCAGGGAGAATTGTCCGACGAATACGCCGGCCTCACCGCCGATCTGAGCGGCACCAGTGATTTTTCCGTATCCGCCTCCCTGGTGGATGCCGGAAAACCGCTGACCGTTACGCCGCTTTCCTGCGCGGACAAAGCCCACGTCCTCACCGTGTCCATTGGCGATTTTTCGGACAGTGTGTCGGCCCCGGCCAATGCGCCGGCCATTTCCTTCACGCCGCCGCTTGCCTGGCTTGCCGCCATGCCCGGCGCCGAAACGTCCCCCATGACGCTGCGTTTGTCCACCCAGGGCGGCGGCGCCATCATCAAAACAGTGCTGTTGCGCTGCCCGGATGATGTGGTTCCCATGGGCATGAGCGGAAGCGTGACGCCCGTTTCCCCGGTGGTTCCATCTTCCTGGAACGCGTATGTCGCCGGGTTCAGCCAGGCGCATGCCGCCTTCACCGTTCCCGGTGAAGCCCCCTATGGCGCATCCATCAGCGTATACCGGCTGGAAGGCCCGGGCGTGAGCCTGGAAGGAGCCTCGCTGCCTCTGGAGGGCGTCACGCCCATCCTGTCCGCCGGTGACAGGCAGTTCATTCTTTCCGCCACCGACACCCGGGGCCGCACCGGCAAGACCGTTCTTTCCTTTACGGTGCATCCCTACGAGCTGCCGGCCCTGAGCGGGCTGCTCTCCGTCCGTGCCCTGGAGGACGCTGCGGAGGACGACGAGGGGACGTACATCCGCTGCACCGCCCGGGCGATCCACTCCCCCTGCGGCGGAAACAATACCGTCCGCTGCGCCGTTTCCTATCGCCGTCAGGGCGAGGAAACATGGCAAAACGCCGGGGAAATGACCAACGGCGTGCTGCTTTTCGGCGCGGGTCTCATCGCGCTGCCCGACAACTGGGAGATCCAATGCGCCGTCACCGATGACCTTGGCGGCGAGCAGGTGTATTACGACGTGGTCACCCGGGCCAAATGGGAAATGCACGTAAAGCGCGGCGGCGGCGCCTGGGCCTTTGGCGGCGTGGCCGACGAAGACGGCGCGCTGAAGGTATACGGCAATGTGATCGCCAATCGGGTGACCGCCCTGGACGGTTCCCTGCCCCTGGTTTCCTCCGGCGAATGGACGCCCCGGCCCGCCGCCGGCAGCGCGGACATATTCACCTTTTCCGACGCCCGGTGGACCGCCCTTGGCCGTTTCGCCACCGTCACCCTTTCCTGGCACGCCGTGGAATCGCATACCGACGGGCCCTGGTTCGTGGACGGGCTGCCCTTCGTATGGGATCAGACGGCGGCAGGCGTGATCGGCGACACGGTGACGGGCCGCATCGGCCTGTGCTGTGCCGATCCCGGCAGCAGCCACATCCGCTTGTATTTCATTTCCGGTCAGGCCGGGCCGCCAAGTGCCGGTCACAGCGGCACGGTGTCCATCAGCGGCTTCATCCGGCAGCCCGTTCCATCCTGACCAAGCAAAAACCGCCTTTCCCGCAACAGAGAAAGGCGGTGCAGACTATCTGCGAACCCCGGGATAGCCCGAAAGGGCCGCAGCCCTTTCGACTTTCATCCGCATCCGTCGGCTTTGCCGGCGGGAGGAGCAAATGAAATTTGCTTCCGCTATCAATTTGCGGCCGTAAAATGAGCGTTTCCGGGCATTTTTTCCCGGAAATGCCATTTTACAGCAAATTGATGCATCCATCGAAAGGCTGCTTGCAGGCTTTTGATGGCAGAGTATCGACTTTGTCGATGCTCTGAGCCGCCTTTCCCGCAATAGAGAAAGGCGGTATATTTTTGTTCTCAGCGTTCCGCAAAGGCCGCGGCCGCTTTGATCCATCCCATCAGCTCGCCGTCGATTTCTTCCGCGCTGCCAATGAGCACGTGATGGGTCCATCGCCCGGGCCGGGCCTCCACGGCCTGGTCGATCCGCTCTGACGGGAGGCGGGAAGGCAGGCCGAAGGTGACGGTCATGAAAGCCCGGGGACGGTCCTGCGTGCGCCTCACGGGCAGAAAGGATACGCAGGCGAACAGATGCCTGCGATAAAAGGAAATCTGGGTCTTTTGCACCCTGGTTTCCCATTCCCCCACGGTTTCCCGCAGCCTTTCCTCCAAAGCGGCATACAGAGGCAGCGCCGCCTCATGGCCGCTGAAAAAGGAAAGGATCGCGCCGTCCATTTACTTTTCGGGATGCAGCACCGTGCCGGTGTCGCTGCCGTCCAGCACGGAAAGGATGCTTTCCGGCTCGAACAGGCCGAACACCCGCACGATGGGCACCTTGTTTTCTGCGCACAGGGCGAAGGCCGCCGCGTCCATGACCTTGAGGCGCATTTCCTGGGCCTTCTCATACGAAATATCCCGGATCAGAGTGGCAGAAGGATCTTTCTTGGGATCGGCGGTGTACACGCCGTCGATATTCTTGGCCAGCAATATGGCGTCGGCCCCCACTTCCACGGCCCGCAGCACCACGGCGGTGTCGGTGGAGAAGAAGGGATTGCCGCTGCCGGCGGCAAACAGGGTCACCCGGCCTTTTTTCATGTGACGCAGGGCATTTGGGGTGTTGTAGGTTTCGCAGACCCTGGGCATTTCAAAGGCGCTCATCACCACGGCCTTGCCGCCCATGCGCTGCACGGCGTCCCGCATGGCCAGGCAGTTGATCACCGTGCCCAGCATGCCCATCTGATCCGCCGTCACCCGGTCCATTTCCCCGCCGGAGCGGCCCCGCCAGATGTTGCCTGCGCCGATCACCACGCCAAGCTCGATGCCCCGTTTGGTGATTTCCACCAGCACCTTGGCCACATGGTCGATCACCCCGTGATCGAACAGCCGGCCGTTTTCCCCCAGCATTTCGCCGCTGAGCTTCAAGAGTACTCGCTTGTATGCAGACATTTGTTGTCACCCTTTCCAGTTTAATGTGATATGATTTGCCTCAATGCGTCAGCTCAGGAAACAGTTTCTTTGCTGTTTTATCCAGCGGCAGGCAAATCGGTAAGCTGACCAGAAGTACCACGATATCCGCTACAAAAGCATAGATGTTTTTCCCGACGCGGATTGCAAACGGCTGGCTGTACAGAAGGCATTCCGTGAGCGATTTTACGCCCAGAATCCCAAGCGCCACACCGATGACTACCGCGGCGGCATTCACAGCCAGAGCAAGCGCCTGATTTTTCATGGGTTTTGACAAACGGAACCCCATGCCCATTACGATGCCGATAACCACGTTTCCCAGCGCCCATCCGGGCATACCGCGCAAACCATTGATGACCAGGCAGTACAGCACGACGCCCAGCGTGCCAACGATTGTTCCGCTCCACATACCGAAAGAATAGCAGTAAACCGCCATAACGACATAGCCCAGGCACAGATAATAGTTTTCAAACACCGGCACCTGCAAGCACAGAGACAACGCCGCAAACAGCGCCATGCCCAGCGCCAGCAGGCAGATTCTTTTTGTGGAAGTTTTCATTGTTTTACCCTCACAATCCGGATTTATCCATTAAAAAATGGACGGCGCAAGGCCGCCCATTATGCATTGACTTACTTCTTGGTCATAGCCGCGATTTCGTCCGCCAGGTTGCTTTCTTTCTTTTCGATGCCCTCGCCGCACTCATAGCGGGTGAAACGGCGGATGGAGATCTTTTCGCCGGAAGCCAGGGTGGCTTCCTGCACGCGGGTGGCGATGGTGATGTCAGGGTTCTTGACGAACGCCTGCTCCATCAGGCAGTTTTCCTTGTAATACTTTTCGATGCGGCCTTCCACCATGCGGTCCACGATCTTTTCGGGCTTGCCTTCGTTGAGGGCCTGGGCGCGCAGGATTTCCTTTTCCTTGTCCAGGGCTTCCTGGGGCACGTCTTCCTTGGCGATGTAGAGG
>Ga0310694_10000290_pt1 | contig 70426 bp, 26 predicted proteins | sample 174DNAGHGhighgp2_FD_203884 | JGI IMG/M metagenome (GOLD analysis project Ga0310694, IMG submission 203884) | Sheep rumen microbial communities from Palmerston North, Manawatu-Wanganui, New Zealand - 1742 DNA GHGhigh gp2 (v2) (version 2) | ecosystem: Host-associated > Mammals > Digestive system...
TGAAGACTTATCAAGTGGATACAGTGGCGTCTGGCTGTAAATCGTTTACATGGTACGGTGATGAATATACGGCAAGTGGTGATTATGAGAAACAGTTCACGACAGTGGCGGGCTGTGATTCTATTGTTACCTTGCATTTGACGATTAACGAGAGTGTTACCTCAGATACCACCGCTGTTGAGTGCAACGCATTTACATGGTACGGTGAAGAATACACGGCAAGCGGTGATTACAAGAAGACCTTCACGACAGAAGCGGGTTGCGACAGTATCGTGACGTTACATTTGACGATTAACGAAAACAAGACTTCTGACACGACAGCAGTAGCCTGTGATTACTTTATGTGGCATGGAAAACGATACATAGAGACGGGCGACTACGAGAAACAGTTCACGACAGTAGCAGGTTGTGATTCTATTGTTACCTTACATTTGACGATTAACGAGAGTGTTACCTCAGATACCACCGCTGTTGAGTGCAACGCATTTACATGGTACGGTGAGGAATATACGGCAAGCGGTGATTATGAGAAACAGTTCACGACAGTGGCGGGCTGTGATTCTATTGTTACCTTGCATTTGACGATTAACGAGAGTGTTACCTCAGATACCACCGCTGTTGAGTGCAACGCATTTACATGGTACGGTGAAGAATACACGGCAAGCGGTGATTACAAGAAGACCTTCACGACAGAAGCGGGTTGCGACAGTATCGTGACGTTACATTTGACGATTAACGAAAACAAGACTTCTGACACGACAGCAGTAGCCTGTGATTACTTTATGTGGCATGGGAAACGATACATAGAGACGGGCGACTACGAGAAACAGTTCACGACAGTAGCAGGTTGTGATTCTATCGTCACCTTGCATTTGACCATCAACGAAAGCATAACAGTTGATACGACCGCTGTTGAGTGCAACACATTTACATGGTATGGTGAGGAATACACGGCAAGCGGTGATTATGAGAAGACCTTCACGACAGCAGCGGGTTGTGACAGTATTGTGACGTTACATTTGACGATTAACGAAAACAAGACTTCTGACACGACAGCAGTAGCCTGTGATTACTTTATGTGGCATGGGAAACGATACATAGAGACAGGCGACTACGAGAAACAGTTCACGACAGTGGCGGGCTGCGATTCTATTGTTACCTTACATTTGACGATTAACGAGAGTGTTACCTCAGATACCACCGCTGTTGAGTGCGATGCATTTACATGGTACGGTGAAGAATACACGGCAAGCGGTGATTACGAGAAGACCTTCACGGCAGTAGCAGGCTGTGACAGTATCGTGACGTTACATTTGACGATTAACGAAAACAAGACTTCTGACACGACAGCAGTAGCCTGTGATTACTTTATGTGGCATGGGAAACGATACATAGAGACGGGCGACTACGAGAAACAGTTCACGACAGTAGCAGGTTGTGATTCTATCGTCACCTTGCATTTGACCATCAACGAAAGCATAACAGTTGATACAACGGCTGTTGAGTGCAATACATTTACATGGTACGGTGAGGAATATACGGATAGTGGTGATTATGAGAAGACCTTCACAACAGAAGCGGGCTGTGACAGTATCGTGACCTTGCATTTGACGATTAACGAAAACAAGACTTCTGACACGACAGCAGTAGCCTGTGATTACTTTATGTGGCATGGAAAACGATACATAGAGACAGGCGACTACGAGAAACAGTTCACGACAGTGGCGGGCTGTGATTCAATTGTTACCCTGCACTTGACCATCAACGAGAGCATAACAGTTGATACGACCGCTGTTGAGTGCAACGCATTTACATGGTACGGTGAGGAATATACGGCAAGCGGCGACTACGAGAAGACCTTCACGACAGTAGCGGGCTGTGACAGTATCGTGACCTTGCACTTGACCATCAATGAAAGTATAACAAATGATACAACGGCTGTTGAGTGCAATGCATTTACATGGTACGGAGAAGAATATACTGCAAGTGGTGATTATGAAAAGACCTTCACGACAGTGGCAGGCTGCGATTCTATTGTCACTTTACACTTGACGATCAATGAAAGCGTAACAGTTGATACGACCGCTGTTGAGTGCAATACATTTACATGGTACGGTGAGGAATACACGGCAAGCGGTGATTACGAGAAGACCTTCACGACAGCAGCGGGCTGTGACAGTATCGTCACATTACATTTGACGATTAACGAAAACAAGACTTCTGACACGACAGCAGTAGCCTGTGATTACTTTATGTGGCATGGAAAACGATACATAGAGACGGGCGACTACGAGAAACAATTCACGACAGTCGATGGCTGCGATTCTATTGTCACCTTACACTTGACGATCAATGAAAGTATAACAGTTGATACGACTGCTGTTGAGTGCAATGCATTTACATGGTACGGAGAAGAATATACTGCAAGTGGTGATTATGAAAAGACCTTCACGACAGTGGCAGGCTGCGATTCTATTGTCACCTTACATTTGACAATTAACGAAAGCATAACAGTTGATACGACCGCTGTTGAGTGCAATGCATTTACATGGTACGGTGAGGAATATACGGCAAGCGGTGATTATGAGAAGACCTTCACGACAGCAGCGGGTTGTGACAGTATTGTGACGTTACATTTGACGATTAACGAAAACAAGACTTCTGACACGACAGCAGTAGCCTGTGATTACTTTATGTGGCATGGGAAACGATACATAGAGACGGGCGACTACGAGAAACAGTTCACGACAGTAGCAGGCTGTGATTCTATTGTTACCTTACACTTGACGATCAATGAAAGCATAACAGTTGATACAACCGCTGTTGAGTGCAATACATTTACATGGTACGGTGAGGAATACACGGCAAGCGGTGATTACGAGAAGACCTTCACTACAGTGGCAGGTTGTGACAGCATCGTGACCTTGCACTTGACCATTAATGAAAGCGTAACAGTTGATACAACGGCTGTTGAGTGCAACGCATTTACATGGTACGGTGAAGAATACACTACTAGTGGTGATTATGAAAAGACCTTCACGACAGTGGCAGGCTGCGATTCTATTGTCACTTTACACTTGACGATCAATGAAAGCGTAACAGTTGATACGACCGCTGTTGAGTGCAATACATTTACATGGTACGGTGAGGAATACACGGCAAGCGGTGATTACGAGAAGACCTTCACGACAGTGGCAGGCTGTGACAGCATCGTGACCTTGCACTTGACCATCAATGAAAGTATAACAGTTGATACGACCGCTGTTGAGTGCAATGCATTTACATGGTACGGTGAAGAATACACTACTAGTGGTGATTATGAAAAGACCTTCACGACAGTGGCAGGCTGCGATTCTATTGTCACTTTACACTTGACGATCAATGAAAGCGTAACAGTTGATACAACGGCTGTTGAGTGCAATACATTTACATGGTACGGTGAGGAATACACGGCAAGCGGTGATTACGAGAAGACCTTCACTACAGTGGCAGGTTGTGACAGCATCGTGACCTTGCACTTGACCATTAATGAAAGCGTAACAGTTGATACAACGGCTGTTGAGTGCAATGCATTTACATGGTACGGAGAAGAATATACTGCAAGTGGTGATTATGAAAAGACCTTCACGACAGTGGCTGGCTGTGACAGTACCGTCACCTTGCATTTGACCATAGCGCCATCTTATAGAGAAGATACTACGGTAATTGCGAATAAGTCATATATATGGTATGGAGAAACTTATGATGCAAGTGGTGATTATACAAAAGAGTTTAAGACACAATATGGCTGTGACTCTATCGTTACCTTGCATTTAACGATACGTCCAACCTTGCATATCACGATTGTTGGAAATAAGGATACAAAAACTTATTGTGGATCTTTGTTGACTGTTAGTGGATATTCAGCGATGGCAGAAGGTGAAGCAATTGGATTATATGACGAAACAAAGATACATTATATAGGTGATTCAGTTGCAATGGGTCTGAAGGCAGGCAATTATACAATGAATTTAGTCGCTGATGATTTCTCTTATGATGACGATGCCTTAGATGTAGATTTCATTATCGAAGATGGATTGTTGACAATCGATAAGATACTTGAGCCAATAGAAATCACGGCAAAAAGTAATTCAAAGATATATGATGGTACACCGTTGACAGATGATCAATATAGTTATACGACAGAATCAGTAATTGATGGAGATGTGTTGGTAGCTAAGACAGAAGGAACGATCACTCATGTGGGAATTGTGGATAATAACATCGTTGAATATAAAATGATGCGAGGCGAGGAGGATGTTACGGATTGTTATAGTTATAGCCTTATAAAAGGTACGTTAGAGATCACTCAACGAAATTTAACATTGACATCGCCAACAGATTCTAAGGCGTATGACAAGATTCCATTGGTAAATGAACAAATTGAGGCAGAAGGTTTTGCTGAGGGTGATGGTGCTACATATTATGTAACAGGATCTCAAACGGAGGTCGGTTCTTCAGCTAATACGTTCTCATATATCTTTAACGAGGGTGTATTAGAAGAAGACTATATAGTTACGGTAGTTGAGGGTACATTGACGGTGACTTATCCAGATCCTGTCGTTGTGAAGATTGTTGGAGATTCAGCTTCTTATATTTATGATGGAAAGGAAAAGACAGTTCAAGGTTATCAAGTTGAGATTTTAAATAGTTCTAGCTATACAATCGAAGATTTTGATTTCTCACCTGACACTTCGATAAGTGCGGTAGATGCTGGAGTTTATCACATGAATTTAACATCGGCTGTAGCTGTTAATAATAATCCAAATTACTTGTCTGTCATATTTAATGTGATAGATGGTAAATTGACCATATCTCCTGTCTCAACGCCAATTGATATTAAGTCAAACAGTGTGGAGAAAATGTATGATGGAACGCCATTGGTAGATTCAGGTTACACCTATACGCAGGGTGTATTATTAGATGGAGATTCATTGGTGGTTGATGTACAAGGAACCATAACAAACGCAGGTTTCGTTGTAAATGAAATCGTATCTTATAAGGTGATAAATGATGAACGGGAGGTTACCCAGAACTATACCTTCGGAAAGATTACAGAAGGACAATTGGTTGTTCTTAAGAGAAATTTGAATTTCACATCGGCATCAGACAAGAAAGTATATGATGGATTTGCATTGGAAAATGATAGTGTTACCATCTCTGGTGATGGTTTCGCACCGGATGAGGGTGTGACGTTTGAAGTGACAGGATCTCAAACAGAGATTGGTTCTAGTGTGAACTTCTTCACCTATCAATTTAATGATAACACGTTGGCGGACAACTATAATGTTATTGTGAAAGAAGGTAGATTATTAGTATTCTCTAATACATCTGTTAATGTTACGATTACAGAACATGCTGATACATTTGTTTATGATGGAACTGTACATGTTGTAAAGGGATATGATTTCTATTCAAGTGTTGATTTCTATACAGAGGAGGATTTCAGATTCGTTGGTCGAAATGAACTTGAGGTGACGAATGCAGGTGAATATACTATGAATCTGAAGAAGGAAGATTTCGTAAATGTGAATTATAATTTCACGGATGTAGAATTTGAAATCATCCATAATACCACTCTTGTTAAACCATTGAAGGGCGTGTATGTCACTATTGTCGGACATACGGATACGTTTATGTATAATGGTATGGAACAATATGTAGGTGGCTATGATGTAATAACGAATAATGTACTTTATACGAAAGAGAGTATTTTCCATGCAGGTGTTGATACGGTCAGAGGAACTGATGCAGGTACATACGAGATGAATTTAAAAGAAGACGATTTTTCCAATATCAATACAAACTTTGAAGATGTGACATTTGAGGTGTTGAGTAATGACTTGGTTATCCTTCCTCTTCAAAATGTTGTCGTTGTGATTACTGAACATTCAGACACTTTAATCTATAATGGAAAGACACAACAGGTTTCTGGTTATGACTTTGCATGTAACTCAGATCTTTATAACGAATCGTTCATTCAGTTTAGTGGAGACTCTGTCGCACGAGGATTGAATGTTGGCTCCTATACAATGAGTATGACTGAGAATGACTTTAAGAATATAAGTGATAATTTCAGTGATGTTAGGTTTGTTGTTGTTAAGGGTACCTTTATGATTACACCGATAGAGTACATTGTGGTAAACATAAAGGAACATGGTGGAACACATACTTACACGGGAGAGAATCAGCAAGTAGTAGGATATGATATTGAATCGACCTCTTCCTTGTATAAAAAAGGTGATTATAAGTTCTCTGGCGTTGATACTGTGAATGGAATCAATGTAGGTGATTATGAGATGCAATTAAGAGTCTCTGATTTTGAAAATATCAGTGGGAATTTTGCCAATGTGAAATTTGTCATTATTGATGACACATTACATATCGTGCCGATTGAAGATGTTGTGGTTACAATTACAGAACATGCCGATACGTTTGTCTATAATGGTGAGATGAGATATGCTGCAGGGTATGATTTTGTTGCAAATACACAATATTATCATGAGTATGATTTCGACTTCATTGGTAACGATACAGTATATGGACAGGAGGCTGGACATTATGGTATGGGATTGAAAGAGACGGATTTTGTCAATAGAAATCGCAACTTTACGAATGTCACCTTTGATATTGTTCATGACACCTTGGTGATTGAACCGTTGGATGGCGTGGAAGTTGTTATAACGGAGCATGGTGATACTGTTCTTTATGATGGTAAAGAACATATTGTGTGGGGATATGTATTCCATAGTAATGATAAACTATATGTGCCAGAGAATGCTACATTAACTACTTCTGATAGTGTGAGTGGAATCAATGCGGGTTCTTATTCGATGAATCTGTCGGCAGATGATTTTAAGAATAATAATCCGAATTTCACGAATGTGAAATTCACCATACGTCATCATTATCTTGTGATTGTGCCGATTGAAAATGTGAATGTCACGATAAAAGAACATGCAGATACATTTATTTATAACGGTTCTGTGCAGTCTGTTTCAGGATATGATATTATTCCAGACAATCCATTGTTTATGAGTGATAATCTAACATTCAAGGGAGACTCTGTTGTTAGCGCTGTTTCGGCAGGTAAATATACGATGGATTTATCTTCATCAGATTTTCTTCCTGCTACCAATAATTTCAAGGAAATTCATTTTTCTGTAGAGCATGACACGATGGTTGTTTTGCCAAAGAAGGGTGTGACTGTACACGTTACAGAGCATGCAGATACCTTCTTCTATGACGGAGAAGAGAAAGTGGTTGGTGGCTATGATTTAGACATTGAGGATCCTTTATATGCTGAATCTGACATTTTATTTACAGGTATTGATACAGTCCGTGGTATTGCTGTAGGTAAGTATGGCATGGGTCTTCAATCCTCAGATTTTGAAAATATCAATCCAAATTTTGATTCGGTTGAATTCATAATTACACATGACTCAATGATGATTAGTCCGATGGAGGAAGTTACCGTTATGTTGTCGATGAAGGGGGATACGTTAGTGTATAATGGACAAGAACAATATGTGTCTGGATATAATATACTTTCTATTAGCAATCCGATATTGAAAGCTGACGAGATTATCTATACAGGTGAGGCGGAAGATACGATAGTTCGTCGTACGGATGTGGGTAAATCAGAGATGCCTATCAATGTAGATTTATTTAAATCGTTGAATCCTAATATTACAAACATAAGGTTCTTATTGGTACACAAGCCGTTAGTGATTTTGCCGAAGTCGGGTGTTGTTGTCACGATAACAGAAAACAGTGATACAGTAATGTATGATGGACAGACTCATACGGTAAGTGGATATACAGTACAGACAAATGATGAACTATATGGGGAGAAAGATTTCAAATTCACTGGTTCAGCTACTATTTCGTCTAAGGATGTAGGTTCCTATTCAATGAATCTGGTCACATCAGACTTCGTCAATAAGAATAATAACTTCAAGGATGTAACCTTTGTTATTGAACGTGGCAGTTTAACAGTTACTCCACTTGAAGGAGTTGTTGTGACGATTACAGGTAAAAAGGATACTGTGGAGTACAATGGAATGATGCATTCTATCAAAGGATCATATCGTTCGTGTGATAATCCGTTGTATGATGTATATGAGGATGTAAATGTCTTGTCATCAAACAAGCAGGCGACGGGTATTCAGTCTGGTATTTATTATATGGGATTGCGACCAAGTGATTACGAGAATATCAATCCGAATTTCAAAGATGTGAAATTTGTTGTTGAAGATGGTTCTTTACAGATTGATAAGGTTAAGCAACCTATTATTATCACAGCTAACAGTAGTTATAAATTATATGATGGTAAACCATTGAAGAATGATGGATTTACCTATACATCAGAACGTTTGGATCAGATCGGAGACCGTATTAAGGCTGTTATTGAGGGTGAGATAACAAATGTGGGTACTATCAATAATGAGATTGTCTCTTATAAGATTATAAACAGAAATGGAGAGAATGTGACGAATAATTATGAGAAGATTATCTTAAATGATGGTTGGTTGCAGATTAATCCTCGTACCATTACTCTTACTTCTGCTTCAGCTGAAAAAGAATACGATGGCAAACCATTGGTTTGTGATTCTGTGATTATCTCAGGCGAAGGTTTGGCTGAGTTGGATCATATCATCTTCCATGTTGATGGAGAACAGTTTAATGCTGGAGAAAGTTTGAACACCTTTACATATGAGCTGGTAGGTTCTCCTTTCTTGTTGAATAATTATAATATAAATGTGGTGGAGGGTACGTTACGTGTGACGCCTAATTCAACACCGATAGATATAATGGCTGCAAGTGATAAGAAGTATTATGATAAGTTGCCATTGGAGAATCCAACTTATACATTTACAGAAGATGTCTTGGCTGAAGGAGATACATTGTATGTTGTGGTCTCAGGTTCTATCACCGAGGTGGGTGTTACGGACAATGTCATCACAGAATATTATATTCTTAGGGATGGTGTGGATGTGACAGCGAACTATACTATAGGCAAAATTATCAATGGTGTTCTTGAAGTATTATATTCAGAACGACTCTATACAATCTATGGAGGTAAGGGTGAGATTGTCTTCCAGGATGTGAAAGCTCCTGTTAGAGTATTTGACACTTGGGGACGAGTTTTGTATCCTGAAATATCTCCATCATGTCCTGAATTTAATCCAGGAGAATACTATTCGATGAGTGTAGGTAAACAAGGTGTATATTATGTACGCGTATTAGGTGAGACGATTAAAGTGATAGTGAAATAAACAGGTTGATTCAAGTGCAATCCGTTAGGTTCTTCAAGGTTAATTTTGGAAGGACATTTTAACGCAAAATAGTTGCTTTTATCAATATTATTATCTATATTGGTAGTTCTAAAATAGATGAATATGGATCACATGAAGATTTGGAAAATTGCATTACACTGTAGGGTAAATATGTTGATGTCTGTAATGCTTATCTTAGCAATGTGTACAGGATGCACAGGAAAAAAGAAGCAATGTTACAGTGTGACATTATGTGAAGAATGGCCGGTTGTCGATGAATCTATAACATCGAATTATGAGATGGAGACGGATTCGTCCTACTATGTATTGGAGAAGTCGTCTCGATTTTCCAGTCATTGGAATAAGGTAACATATGTCTCATCGGGAGGGGAACGTTCGTTCAATTCTATCCTTACGATACCTAAAAGTTCTTCGTTGTCATTGAAGAATGTTAAGTGGAACAGCATTGCAACCAAGGTTAGGTCGTGGGTATATACAGAAGATAAGGATGGAGCAGTTGATAATGTTAAGGCATACGATATAGATGGAAACCTGCTATATACACAGTATTATAGTCAGAAGGAATATGAGAAAGGAGATTTGAAGAAATGTGTTATAACATACGTGGATGCCGATGGCGACACGATTCAAACGTATGACAAAGGTGCATCGAGAGCCGTTGTTCACTTAAATGATAAAGGATATAGGGATATAGTTTATTTTCAAAATGCACAGGGCGAAAGTTGCCGGAACCAGTATGGCTTTGAAAAATTCGAGATAGAATATAACCGTCAGAGTGGTGTGTCTGTTACTTCCGGCTCGTTTGATGATGTGTACTCACATACTTGTATTCTCTTGAATGATAAGTATAAAGAAAGGATTAGGGTAAATATGGATTTCTTGCGTCAAATCAAGAAACCATATCCTATATATAATATAGAAATTGATGGTGAAGTGAAAACGGAATGTTCTGTTTCTGATTCGGTTACGTATGTTACAACCTCTTTTGAAAAAGATGGGACTTCTATTCCGATAGATGATAAAACCTATAAAATTGTCAGTACGTATGATGCAAAAGGTCATTTGATAAAACGTGCATGTCAGAATAAAAATGGAGAGAATGTTTCATCCATGCTGGTTACCGTATATACCTATGATGAGTATGGCTTTTTGGTGTTGACCGAATTGCTTTCATCTGACGAAAAACATCCTGTTAATGGTTCTCTGGGTTGGCAAAAGCGTGAATATAAATATGATGATAACCATTTTCTGCAAGAGATTATCTATTATGATCCATCTGGTTACATTGTAAAAGCTCCGCATGAATCTTATTATGCATTATTTTTTGAATATGATGTTTATGGACGATTGTGGCGTGTTTCCCGTTTGGGACGTAGTTTGAATAGATATAAAGATGTGTTGAGCTCTAATATATATAATTATTCCAATGATTATTTCCCTCAGTCGGAATGTTATAGAGAAGAAGGTCGGACCATATATCAGACACACTACTCATACTACAAAAATGGAGATGAGTATTATGTAGGTCATTCCTATTCATTGGAAGGGAAGAATGCTCCAGCATTTGATAATCTGTTTGAGAAAGTGGTGATGTATGATAAACAAGGGAACCGTATCGTTCGATATTTAGATGATAAAGAAAATATTCTCAAGAGTGATTCATTTATGAATGAATCAGAGGCTTTTTCGTTAAAGGATCAAATAAAGGGAGAGAAACGACCTCGTTACTGTGTGATAAATACTAATCGCTGGCGATTTGAGGGATATATGCTGAATGGCGAACCTCATGGCGAAGGATGTATTGAATGGACCGAGTCGGGTGAGGTTTTGGTAGGCAACTTCCATGGATGGAATTTGATATCTTATTTTCAAAAGGTTAATTGAGTTAGGTTATGTGTAATAAGTTGAAATATGTTTTGTTGTTTTTTGTGGGACTATGCTATAGCCAGATGTCTGCAAAAGAGGTGTTGTGGACCGATGTGGTGAAGACAAAACCCTCCACCTATGTGGTTAAGGATGATACTATTTTATTAAAGGATAAAAAGGCTGTGGCATGGCTTGCTTCTGTCAGCAATGGATTAAATGGACAAAAAGCATCGACATTTGAAGGGAAAGTGGTTCGTTTGATGCAGGATGTAGATATGGATGAATATGGATTCCGTTCTTTCATCTCTACTTTTAATGGTGTGTTTGATGGTTGTAATCATGTGATTGCCAATTTGAATGATTCATCTAATACGTTTTGCCGTATCAATGAAGGCGTAATCAAGAATCTGGAAAGAAGAGGTAAAGTGGCTGGTGTATATATTAAAGATGTTGATTATCAATCTTGTGCATGTATTGCTGCAGATAATATGGGAACGATAGAAAATTGTCGGGTTCATTACACTGAGATGTCTTTTATCTCCTCCATGCAGATTACGGTGGGTGTGATAGCTGCTAATAATTATGGAACAATTGAACAATGCTATACGGAAGGACATTGGATTGTGTCTGGTGCTTTTTCTGACAAATCATATTTAGGGGGCATCACTGCGTATAATAGTGGTATTATTCGAAATTGTAAAAACAGTGCTATTATTGATGGGTATTGTAAAGCAACAGGAGGTATTGCTGCGGTCAATCAGGGATATATGGCCAATTGTGCCAATACGGGAGAATTGAGAAGTGGTACTCTCATGGGTGGCTTGTGCGGTGTGTTTCAGGGAACCAACAGTATGATAGAGAATTGTTATAGTACTGCATCTCAGAATGGAAATGGACTGGTAGGAACGCAGAAAGGTGGTATCCTAAGAAACTGTTATTCAGCTTCAAAAAATAATGCTATTGGGAAGATTACCAATTCTACTATGAACGAGTACATTTATGTATGTGCAGATTCGGTAGCATCGGTGGAGAAGAATGTATATACATTCAGTGGTGTTGGACGCTATTGTCAGACAACGGATAGTGTGTTTGGTAAGGTTGCAATGCCTGATGTCTTGAATATGTGGAGCACGTTGCAAGATAATGATGACTATTCTCGTTGGACAGAGGATCGTGTAGGAATCAATAAAGGATATCCTATATTCACATGGGAATTGGATGATAATATGTATGAAAAACCATATGAACTTTGGGTGAATGTTGTAAAAGAGAGACCTGAGACCTATGTAGAAGACGGGGATGTGATATACATTGGAGATGAACGTGCATTTGCATGGATGGCTTCAGTGACGAATGGACTGAATGGATGTAAACAAGATGTTTATGGCAACAAGACTATTTATTTGTTGTCTGACGTGAACATGGCTCAATATGAGTGGACTCCGTTGAAGAATTTTGCAGGTGTATTTAAAGGGAATGATCATGTCGTGAAAGGTATCTTTATTGAAGATACCCTTTCGAATGTTGGTTGTATGGTAACTAACAGTGGCGTGATACAGGATTTGAAGTTGCAGAACACCTCTATTTATGTCTATACCGGCATGAATGTGAAAGGCGCTATGTTAGTTGCAGATAACAAAGGAAAGATAGAAAACTGCGAAACGGATGGAGATATCAGGATGGATGGCTATTCTGCTGACTGTAGCGCATTGCGTCTGGGTGGTATTGTCGGTGTGAATACAGGTTCTATCGTTAGTAGTGCATCGTATGGTAAAGTATATTTGAAATTTGAAAGTCTCGGTTCCTATCCAACTGCGGAAAATATTGTAGGTGGAGTGGTGGCCGACAATCAAGGTACAGTCAATACATGTATTAACAATGCTGAAGTTGATGGAATGTGTTACAGTATTGGTGGAATTGCAGGAAGAATCAGCGGGAAGGGGAAGGTCTTGAATTGTGCAAACAAAGGGTATGTGACCAAACTGACATCGCCTAACACAACTGTTGTGGGAGGTTTAGCCGGTTATATGCGTGATAATGCAACAATATACAATTCATATAATAGTGCATGGGTGGATGGATGCTCTTTGGTAGGTGTTCAGTATTCAGGGAAAATCGGTAATTGTTACAAGGTAGCTAGTCCAGTTGCTATAGGTGAATCATCTGTGAATGCATTTGAACATATATATTCATGTGCAGATAGCACTTCCTCTACACAGAATATCAACTACACATTCACGGGTAATGGACGAAAGTGTACACTTGCTGAACCCGTATATCAAACCACTAGTTTTGTCGAAGCATTGAATGCATGGGTGAAAGAGCAGGGAAATCCTGATTACTTGTCATGGGGAATAGATCTTAAAAAGAAAAACAACGGATATCCAACATTGATTGAAACGGTGAAGAAGGATACAACCTTCTATGTTTGTCCTGATGTTGAGTATTATGGTAAAGTATATACATCTGAGGATGATTCTGTAGTTCAAGCTGTTACTTGGAATGATACGTTATATGAAAACGCAAGAATCATTTTGAAGGTGAAGTTTGATGGGCTTACGATTGTACATAGAAGTTCATTCGTGGTAGGTGAGGTGTTGAATCTGGCCGTCTCAACAGCATTCCCAAGTACATACTGGAAATTAGAAGATGGAACAAGTTATGCAGGTGTGGTATATCCTATGCCTGTGGATATCTCCTTTATTGACGGGAAAAAGATTTCTGTGACAGTATCTAAAAGTGGTTGTTCTCATGAATTGACAGACTCGTTGGTGGCAAAACGATTAGAGTATGATACATTGATATATGTATGTCCGGAGATTGATTACTATGGTAGAGAGTTCACGGAAGAGGATGATGGGACAATACAAGTCATAAATTGGAATCGAGAAAAAATTAAAGCAAGGATCGTTCTAAAAGCAAATTTCTCTAAAGTTAAGTATAAGGCACCGTCGTCATTCTGTATTGATGACACTGTATCACTACGTCTTTCAGGTGCCGACAGCTATATATGGAAGTTGGATTCAGATACATTATATGTGGATGGAAAGATGCATAAGAAGGACCGTTATGACTGGGTTATGACATCACAGGATGTTGGAATGACGATAGATGTGGCGGCGGTACTTAATGGATGCGAGCATCATTTCTATGATACAATCCGGACGAAGTCAGAACCTGACATTGTCTATATGGAGGGCTGGGGAGATGTCCTAGCTATTAACAATTCACAAAATAAATATATATCCTTCCAATGGTATTTCAATGGAGGAATGATGGAAGATCAGGTGGAGCAGTATTTATATCAACCAGAAGGATTGTATTCTGGTACATATACAGCGGTGGCATATAAGGCAGATGGAACAGAAGAGAATCTTTGCTCAATTATGATTGCAGGTAGTACTGGAAAGGAGAGAAGCATGCAGTTGCAACCGACGCTTATTAAAACGTTTGATGCACCATTTTTGATTGGCGATTATGATGTTGAATCTATACAAATGATCTCAGTGGTTGACAGTAAAGGTAACACGGTAGGTCAGGGAAGAGATATGGAGTCTATCGATTTCTCTGGCTTACAAGATGGATTGTATATAATTTGTATAAGGATGTGTGATGATACTATATTTACCTCTAAATTTTCTATAAAAAGATGAAGAAGATAGTATATGTAATTAGGATTGCTGCTCTCTTCATCTTGAATGTGGCAGCATTACAAGCTCAGGTGAGAGGATCTCAGTTGCGAGTTGATGCAGGTGTTGGCATGAATACGCTATTTTATGAACCTTCCATAGGTGAACGCTCCAATGGATTAGGCGGAAGATTAGGTCTCACCTATTCTTACTATTTTAAGGAACGTCTAGGTCTCGGTATAGGAGCATACGGTAATTTGTTTAATTCAAAGTATTCATTGACAGGACATGATTTTTACGATGGTAGTTATACGACCGATGAAGCAAATTATGGTTATCAATATAGTAAGTCTTCCTATTTGAGACTCTCTGAACAGCAACGTATGATATCTGTCTCTATTCCAGTATCGTTGAAGTATCGTTTTGAAATAGGATGGAAGTGGGATATGCGATTAAATGCTGGAGTGGCGGTCGAAATTCCTGTAGCTAGACGCTATTATTCAGATGGAGATTTGTCGCTTAGTGCGTATTATAAAGAATTAAATATTCGTTTCCATGATATGCCTAATCACGGCTTGTTTACAGATTCATACAGAGAAGATGGCGCATTTAAATCATCCAATGTGGGGGTGTCTCCATTTGTTGAGATAGGGTTCTCTCATCGCGTAACAGAACAGGTGCGTTTTTATTTGGGCTTATATGCTTCGTATGGAGTAATGAATTATCTGAGAAATAATCCAAATCCTGTATTCTATGATGGAGATGATGTTAACTCCAGACCTCAGAATGTGTTCGCTTCTGATGTGACGGAGGAAATGCATCCATTTTGTGCAGGATTAAGTATTGGTTTTATTCATCTCTTCCAAAAGGATGATAGGGGAGATCTCGTGATGACTGCTCAGTTTATGGAACCTATCATACCATACGAATATAAGGTGGAAGAAGAGGAATTGGAAAAGGCTGAAAAAGAGGTTGTGGCTGTAAAGGTTGATACTACATGTGAGGATGTGGTGGCAATTAATTATAAGTGGTTGGCTGATTCAACTGCAAAGGCTGATGGTTTGGATATTGCCATAAATGGATATACGAAACCGAGCACGAAACCAACAACTAAGCCAAGTACAGTTCCGAGCACAAAACCAAGTTCATCGACTGTTCGTCACTCTCAAACGCCGTCTTCGTATAGAAATACAACTCCTAAACGTTCTGAGAAACCTAAGAACACGAATTCGACAGTTACTAAGCCGAATACACAAAATACGAATCAGACAACTCCTGCTTTGGAGGTAACAGAAAAGTGGGAAGAAACGAAGGTTGATCCAGTGAAATTACAGAAGGCAGAACAGGTTCTCCTCGCAGAAGAAAAAGAGGTTCGTCCGGTTAATAAGATAGGTCAGACGACAGTTCATAAGAAAAAGATATACATGAATTGTGGAAAAGGACCTAAAGCCGCCTTGTCGTTTACTGAACCAGGAGATGAGGAGTTGACAGAAAGCAAGTTGAGAGCACTTAAACAATTGGCGGCTTATTTGAAATCACATCCACAAGAAACAGTTACCTTCAGTGTTGAAGGTGAAGAATCTGTCAGTCGCTTCGTTCAACAGAAGAATCAATCTTATTTTGAGAAGATAAAGAAACAATTGATTCAATATGGTGTAAAAGAGAATCAGGTGATAATGGGAGACGAAGGCAAATGAGATGGAGCAAAAGGAGATTGATAGGATATATAAAAAAGTTCGAGATGCAATAGACCAATTCGGCCTTATTGAAGAGGGCGATAAGATACTTGTGGGACTTTCGGGAGGGAAGGATTCTCTGGCGATGCTCGATTTTTTAAGTAGAAAAAGACAAGCGCCCTATCCAAAGTTTGATATGGTGGCTGTTCATGTCTTGATGAGTAATATTCCGTATCAATCAGATATTGAATATCTTCGTGCGTATGCAAATGCTTTGCAGGTGGAGTTCGTTCATGATATAACCAGTTTTGATCCTACTACGGATACTAGAAATACGCCCTGTTTTTTATGCTCATGGACCAGGCGGAAACGAATGTTTGCATTGGCAAAAGAGTTGGGCTGTAACAAGATGGCTTTGGGACATCATTTGGATGATATGATTCAGACGTTATTGATGAATATGACTTTTCAAGGGTCATTTAGCACAATGCCACCATTGTTGAAGATGGATAAATTTGACATGTGTATTATCCGCCCGTTATCTTTAGTAGAGGAAAAGGACCTGATACAATATGCCTTGCATAAAGGCTATAAGAAACAACCACACAATTGTCCGTATGAGACAGATTCAAATAGAACATCCATACGAGAAGTATTAGATAAGATGATTCAACTAAATCCTCATGCAAAGAGTTCTTTGTTGAGGTCGATGATGAATGTACAAGATAATTATCTGCCTAAGTCTGTCAAATAGTTTTGTTGTGTATTTATGGACGAGTACATGAAGAATCGAATGATTCATTGAAGGATTTTTAGTTTTCGTAAATAACTTTGTCATATCAATTAGAAAAAACTAAATTTGCATTGATTTTATTTATGAATGAATTGATATGGATTTTGCTGTTAAAAATTTAGGAGAATGTAAGATCAAATCTCCATTAAAATTATCAAAAGTAAAAGGAGACGGAATTTATGATTTCGTGGAAGATGGGGAACGTGTTCTATACTCTTCCTCATTACAAGAGGTGATGACTGCCATTAAGAATGGTGTAGAATTAAGATCATTTGAAAAACCAGGGCCCAAAGAATATATTTATTTTGAACCGGCTAAAACAAAGGTTGCTATTGTTACCTGTGGAGGGCTATGTCCTGGGTTAAATAATGTGATCCGAGGCTTGGTGTGTCACCTATGGAACCGATATGGCGTGAGAAATATCGTGGGTGTACAATATGGATATGCGGGATTGAACCCTGCTAATCAGTTGCCTTTCATTAGTCTAGATCCAGACTTGGTGGATGATATTCATAAGGATGGAGGGTCTATGTTGGCTTCGTCTAGAGGCAATCAACCTAGTGAAGTTATCGTAGATACATTAGAAAAAAATAATATCAATATTCTCTTTTGTGTGGGTGGTGATGGAACCTTGAGAGGAGCTCATGATATTTGTCAGGAGATAGAACGGAGAGGATTGAAAATAAGTGTTGCGGGTGTTCCCAAAACGATTGATAATGATATTAGTTATATTGATAAGTCATTCGGATTTGAGTCTGCATTTACATCAGCACAAAATATTATTTTGAATGCTCATTATGAAGCAAAGGGAGCACAGAATGGTGTTGCATTGATAAAACTAATGGGACGTGATTCTGGATTTATCGCAGCTAATGTAGCATTGGCTGTTCCTGATGTGAATTTCTGTTTGATCCCAGAGATGAATTTCGACTTGGAGAATGAGAGTCAGACTGGTTTCTTGAACTGCTTGGAGAGACGTTTGATGAGCAAGAAACATGCTGTTGTTGTGGTCGCTGAAGGTGCTGGACAACAGTTTATGACAGGAGAACGTAAAGTGGATGCTTCAGGTAATGTTTTACATGAGGATATCGGTATCTTTATGAAGAATCAGATTATTGACTTCTTTAACAAGAAAAAAGTTCCGATTAGCGTTAAATATTTCGATCCTAGTTATATTATCCGTAGTATTCCGGCGAATGCGAATGATAGTAAGTTCTGTGAACAGTTGACACAGAATGCTGTCCATGCTGCTATGGCAGGACGTACAGATTTCGTAGTAGGAAACTGGAATAACTCATTTACGCTATTGCCAATTACTGCAGCTACATCACAGCGTAAGAAAGTGAATTTGGAGAGTGAATTTTGGTGGAGTGTTGTTGAGGCAACTGGACAGCCAATGGAAATGAGAGAAAAGAAGTAGAATAGAGATTATTTATAGGAATAAAGAGAACCCCGAAAGTTGAAAAGAGTCTTTCGGGGTTTGTTTTTTATTTGTTTTGTAATTATCAGTCATTACTGTGTGTCGTCAAGAAATGAGATACTAGATAAAGAGAAAGGGTGCCTGAACTATCCAAGCACCCTTTCCTTATGCATGTTTAGTTTTATCTAATCAGAGTAACTGAACCTTTCCGTTCTCCATCCTTGTGTACATCTTTGAAATCACTTTCCCATGTGACTACATAACCATATACACCAAATGGTGCAGGTTCTCCGTTGTAGGTGCCATCCCATTCATCTTCTTTGGTGAATCCTTCAAACATGATGGTTCCTTCACGGTTGTATATGATGAAGTGGAAGCTAGTCATAAATTCAGTTCCTAAGAATCGGAATACATCGTTCAAACCATCGTCATTAGGAGAGAAGGCATTTGGCGCCCAGAAGTTCTTCCATACCCAGATTGTTGAGTCACCAACGTATTCACAACCTTTTTCATCAATAGCCAATGCAGTTACTACAAATGAGTCGCGTACAGATGGATTAGGGTATCGATACGTTGCTTCTACACCTTGTACTTCAGTATTATAATCGTCTCCCGTATTCCAATACCACTTAGCATGACGAGGATATATACCTTTCATTGTGATGACTGGATTCTCTTCTAGGATGATGCTTGGAGATACAGAGAACTCGATAGGTAAGAATGTCAGCGTATCTACTGTCATTGTATCTGAACTTGTACATCCATTAGCATCTGTACCAACCAAAGTGACAGCTGTTTCTTGGTCAATCACTGCATATATATGATCGGACATGTTACCTGAGATTTCACCATTCTTAGGAATACTGCTCCATTCATAAGAGATAGCATCACCATGAGCGGAGATATCCACACGCGTGTCGGTGCCAGGACAGCCTTCGATAGCATTTTGTTTCATCCATACATGAGGACGTTTGTTCACTCTTACCTTTACATCTTTTTTGCTTTCGCATCCGCTTTCAGAAGTACCTATGACGGTAAAGACATTGTCTTCCTCTATGTTCTGTATCAAAATTCTACCTTCTTTTCCATTGCTCCATTTGTATGTTGCTGCACCTTCGGCAAGTAATACAGCAGCATCACCTTGACACACGATAGAATCTCCAGTTACTCGGATGTTCGGTGTTACATGAGCTGTTACATGAATCTCCATTTCGGTCGTACATGCACCTTTTGTTCCTGAAAGGGTGATACGAGTGTTGCCTTCAGGCATAAAGATAAGCGAGTCGCCTGTGACATTCTTGTTGTTGAAGTTCCATGTATAATGCTCTGCACCGTGAGCATATAGTTTGGCAGGATTTCCAACACATACAACATCGACACCGGTATAATTGATACTTGGACTCTCTTTTAATGTAAGCAATTTATACTTAGTGCTTTCACAACCATTTTTGTCTATAGCTTTTGTAAAGATATAGGTGGAAGTGTTTACTTCAGTTGCTATGGCTTCACCATCTCTACTGATTGCGTCATCCATTGTGTTGGTTCCGAATCCCCAGTAATAGTTCTCTCCATCACCTTTGGCTGTAAGTTGAACGTAGAATCCACGGCAGACACTATCTTCACCTAAGATCTCAAAGTTTGGAGAAGGATTGATGGTGACAGGAACATTGATAGTCGTCTGACATCCATTCAAGTCTGTACCCGTCAACGTGAATTTGCTATTAGCCTTAGGATAAACTTCCAAATGATCAGTGTTGTTTCCTGTACTCCACTTGTAAGAAGAAGCTCCGTAAGCTGTCAGATCCAACTTGTGACCTTCGCAGATATTTGTGACACCTTGGAAGGTGACATTCGGTTTAGGAAGGACGCTAATAGGAATGCTTAGTTTGGTTGAACAGTGGTTGGCAGTACCTTCAACAATATATGTTTTATTGTTTGTCGGATTATCTGTCATGGTACCTGTTGTGTTCTCATTGTCATGAGACCATTTGTAGGTTGCAGCACCTACCACATTAAACTTCGCCAAATCGCCTGCACATACCTCGCTTGGACCTGTATAGGTTAGGATAGGGTATGGATAGCACTTGATGTTGTGAATCTTTGTGGTTACACATCCTTTCGCACTGATTGCCTCTACTGTGAATGATGTCGCATTGTTGATGATAGGAGTAATTGCGTCTGAAATAGCTCCGTTACTCCATGTGTATCGAACTGCATCACCATCTTCAATGGACAAATTCACTGCATCACCTTGACAAGCATAGGTTGGTCCTTGAATCTTAAAGGATGGCAAAGAGTCTATGTGGACAGTGTATGATTGGGTGTTCTTACATCCGTTTATATCCTTACCAGTGACGGTATATGTTTTGGTCTCTGTCGGTCTATCTGTAATAATACTTGCTTTAGAACCTGTACTCCATTCATAGTTCATAGCACCAGATGCTGTTAACTGAATGGCTGAATTGAGACAAACCGATGATGGACCAGAAATCCATATGTTTGGCAACTGAATAACATCTACTTGGAATGATATAGAACTTTCACATCCAGAGTGATTACCTACTACGTTATATGTAGTTAAGTTCATCGGTTTATCCTTCAATGTGAATGTACTTCCTTCGTAAGTCTTTCCCTTCCAAGTATATCTGTCAGCACCTTGAATGGCAATGTTGATAGAATCACCAGCACAGACTTGCTTAGGTGCGTTGTAAACTAGTTCAGGATAATCCAGATTGCGGATGGTGTGAGTTTTGGTGTTTACACATCCGTATGCATCTGTACCAGTTACAGTGAAGTTTTGGTCTTTCGTAATAACTGGATAGACGTTGGCATCTCTTTCTCCTGTACTCCATACATATTCTGAAGCCCCGTTTGCTGTTAGGTGAGCTACGCTACCATTACAGATACTATCATCACCCGTGATGTTGATAGTTGGTAATGCATGTACAATGACTTCGAATGGTTCTGTCGTAAAATGACATTTATGTTCATCTGTACCGGTTACACTATAATAACTCTTTTGCGCAGTAGTGGTTGTCTCAGAAAGGGTACTTCCTGTTGCACCATTGTTCCATTTATAAGACTTCGCACCACTAGCGGATAGATTGATGTTTTGTCCAACACAAATATCACGATCACCCGTAATCCAAACATACGGCTTAGGAAGGATTGAAACAGTGAATTGTTCTTTTGTCTCACAGCCATTTTCCGTTCCGATGACGTAGAATGTCTTACTGTTCACCATGTTTTCCTCTGTATAAGTCTCGTTGGATGAACCATCCTGCCATGTATATGTTGAGGCTCCACTTGCGGTGACTGTGAGGTTGTCTCCTTCACAAATGCTCTCTGGAGCATTGGTCGTGATGACAGGATAATCTTTCTTATTCACAGTCTTTGTCTTAGTGCTCTTACATCCACTCAAATTCTCACCAATTACAGTATAAGTGGTTGTTTGGTTGATGATAGGATTGATTGTATCCTTCAGTTCACCTGTATTGGTCCAAGTGTATGTTGTAGCATCTCCTTTGACATACAATGTGGCTGCGTTACCTACACAGACGTCATTATCTCCGTAGATTTCAAATTCTGGAAGATTATTAACTTTCAATGTAAATTCATTACTCCAGTTAGAACATTTGTTACCATCTGTACCATATACCTTATAAGTAGTGTTTTCAGATGGTTTCTCTGTACGATCTGTTGTAGTGACACCATCGCTCCATACGTAGCTTACACCACCATTTGCAGTTAGGACAGATTGTTCAACGCCTTTACAGATCTCTTCTTTGTTTGTTGAGATCCAAATATTAGGTAATGGCATTACTTGAACAACTATTTCTTCCTGACTTGTACATGTTCCAATCTTACCAATAATTACGTATGTGGTATCTTTAACTGGTTTGTCAACAAATTTACCATTAGGAATTACTGTTCCGTATTCATCTGTATATGAGTTTGCACCTGTAATGCTAATTGTGGCTTCATCTCCATCACACACATAGTTCGGAGCTGTAATCTTCAAGTTCGGAACCTCTTTTGTCGTAATGGTAAAGTCTGCTTTGTTTTCACAGCCATTAAGATCTTCTACCTCAACAGTGAATGTACTCTTTTCACGTATGATTGATGTGATTTGTGGTACCGATTCGCCGCTGTTCCATGAGTATGACTTAATAATCTTTGAGTTGCTTACTGCGGTAAGGGTAACCTCACTGTTTTCGCAGACTGCATCTACACTTATGATTTTCACATCAGGCAATGGGTTGACAACCACTTCAAATTCAGCTGTGTTCTTACATCCGTTTTCGTCCTGACCAGTAACATAGTATGTTGTGGTCTCAGTAGGTTTTGCAGTGATGTTGTCTGTAGTGGCGAATACCTCAGCATTTCTGTCGTCGGTTAATGCCCATTTATATTTACCAGCAACTCCTTCAGTGGCGTTTAAGATAATGCTGTCGTTCATACAAATTTCATTGTCTGGATCATTTGTGTTGATTAGAATAGAAGGAAGAGTCCATACGCCGACATTTATCACTTCTGTAGTTGAACATCCGTTTGTCGTACCTGTCACAACGAAACTTCTGTCATCAGTCATTTTTTCTCTAATCGTAGAACCAATGACAGTATTGTTTGTTGAATAGATATCGAATATGTTCTTTATATCCACGTTTTCCCAGATGAAGCTACTTGCTCCGAGAACAGATACAACAGCTGTGTCATTCTGACATACATGTTCAGGTGCTTTGATAGTCAGTACAGGGAATGGCTTAGTGGTTACTAAGACAGTGTCAGAGTTCTCACATTGATTAATATCGACACCTTTTACTGCAATGTATTTTTGACCTTCTACAGTAGTTATTAACTCTTCACCTGTTGCTTCCGTCTTCCATGTGTCAGCTTTCTCTTTCGCTGTGTACCATGTATAGTCGAGCGCAGATCCTGTTACGGATTTTGAAATTTCTGTACCATCACAAATGATAGATGTACGGTCGCCCTTGATCGTAACATTTGGTAATGAATTAACTTTCACTTTGAATGATCTTTCTGATCTACAATCATGTATGTCTTTTGCTCTTGCTGTGAAAGTGTATGTGGTTACTTCTGCAGAGACCTCTTTATAGACATCTCCGGTGAAATCTTTACCTAACCATTCATATGTGTATTGTTCTGTTCCGTTCGCTGTGGCAGCGATTGACAACTCTTTTCCAAGACATATAGAACTTGTTCCATCTAAAGAGAAATCAGGCAATGCCCATATTCCGATGTTGATAGGAAGAGTCGTTGAACATCCGTTAGTAGTACCGATTACGTTGAACAATTTTTGAGAGCTCAGTCTCTCTGTTCTTGTCACATCAGTTGATTGATTGTCTGTCCATTCCCATTCATTTGCACCACTTAGGTTAATGGTGATTTCTTCACCCTTACATACGAAGTCTGACTTCGTGTTTGTCTCGTAAGTAGGAATAGGATATTCTTTTACACCTACTGTGACATCACCTTCGCTTACACAAGTGTTCATGTCGGTGGCAACAACATGGAAGGTGACTGATTTCTCATCCATGCTATTTGGAGTGACTTTTGTCGTAATGGTTGAAGAAGAACCGATGACAGTAGAATTGTCTTTTATAGTCCACTCATAATAACTTGCAGAGCCATTGGCTACGAGAGTAGCTTCTGTTCCACGACATACATCTGCGACAGGAGGAATGGTTAAAGTAGGATGATCATAAACAATGATGCTTTGAGTTGCAGTGTTTTTACATCCGTTGATGTCTTCTCCTCTAACTTCATAGGTTTTGGTACCGCTGGTGGTTGGTTTCACGGTTACTTTGTCAGTGGTTTTCCCTGATGGAACGATCCATTCATATTTTCCGCTTACGCCATTGATAGCTGTCAACTTGACTGATTTGCCTAAACAGATGTCAGGTTTGCTAGCTTCAATTTGAATGTCTGGCAAAGACCAAATGTTGATGGTTGTATCAATTCTTCTTGTACAACCTTTTGTATTGGTACCCTCAACCCAAACGTTAGTTGTTTCTTCCAAGTCGTTTAATGTGATTTGTGAAGAAGAACTGTTGTTGAACCATTTGTAGTAGTTGGTACCGCTAACAGTTAATGTTTTGTCTTCACCGAAGCATACATAATCACCTCCGTCGATATCTAATGTTACATTAGGAAGAGGATTAACTTTTACAGTAGTCTTCTTGGTCGTTTTACAACCTTCTGTTGACATACCGATTACAGTATATTGTTTTGTATCGTCGATTACTTCTGTCAAACGGACATCGCTCTTGAATCCTTCACCCCAATCGTATGATAGTCCATTGTTGCTTGCTGTGATTTGTGCTTCATCACCGGCACATATAGGACTGTTGGTGACAAGATTGAATGTAGGATCAGCATATACAGATACGGTAACCTCTTTGCTTCCTATACATCCCTTCTCATCAGTTCCTTCTACTATGTATTTCGTAGGAGTTGTAATTGCTCCTGTTGTGTAAGTAGCTTTTGATGAAAGAGTCGTTGTGCTATTGCTCTTGTGCCATCTATATTTCGTAATGGTTGATGCACTTGATGCACTAAGAATAGCTTTATCCTTTTTACAAATGGTTGTGTCTTTTGCTAAGATGGTTGGCAATGTCCATACACCCACGTTGAAATCTTGTGTAGTAGTACATTGTGTTACCTTATCAGTAACGTCAACTGTAAAGTTGGTGCTTTGCTTGATAGTACGTGAGATGGATGCATTTGTCTCGTTAACATCATGGTTCCATAAGTAATCACATGTCATTGCAGAACCATCAGGATAGGTGGCGCTTGCTGTGATAGTGATGTTGGAGTTCTTACATACTGCCATTGGATTATCAATGGTTACGACAGGATATTCATACTTCTTAATGAAAATCTCTTTAGATGTAGAGTCGCAACCGAAGCTGTTCCATGCCCTAACAGTGAAAGAGGTATCGCTTGTAATCTTTGGCATGTAAATTTGTGAACGAGACACGATGTTACCATACTTATCTTTCCATTCGTATGACAATGCATCATTTGAAGCTTCCAGTGTGGCAATTGAACCTTCACAGTAACCATCTTTGTGCTTAACAGTAAACTTAGGAAGTTCGTTGATGGATACCGTGATATTGTCTTTGTTCTTACATCCATAGACGTCTTTACCCCATACATATATATCCTTTTGGGTGCGTAGATTGATTAGTTCAATCCAGTCGGTCTCTTCGTAATTGTCTTCGCTGTCCCAACTGTATGACACACCACCCTCAGCAATGATTCTGACATTTGATCCTTTACATATAGACTTGCTAGGAGAATCTTGAATCTTGATGTTTGGTGAAGCAGATACTTTTACTGTAACTGTTTCACTGGATTCACATCCGTTCATGGTTGCAGTCACATAGTATGTCTGATCTTTGTAAAGATTTCCTGTGGATACTTCGCGCTCCTTGGAGAGCCTTGTGCCGGCAGAACTGCCCACATACCATTTATAGTTGGCAGCTTCATTCTTTCCTTTCATTATTCCGCTCAATCCTTCACATACGTATGGAGGAATTTCGAGCATCATGTTAGGATATGGTTTGGTGCCTATATTTATGGATCTTTTGTTTACACAAGTAGTGGTAGGATCCATCGCATATACTGTGATATTCGTTGGTTCATCTATTTGATAGTTATAACTGAATAAGGATTGATAACCCTTGTCTTCCCAGTTGTATGCCAACTTCTTGTTGCTAGCCTTCACAGTTGCTTCTTTTCCTTCACATACGGTTTTATTTGCCGTTGACAATGTGAATTCAGGAAGAGAATTAACAACAACTGTTGTACTATCGGCATTCTTACAGCCATATTCATCCGTAACAATCACTTTGTATTCTGTTGTTTCTGTTGGTGATTGAGAAATGAATTGTCCACTGCCAATTGTGTTTTTCGTATTGTTGTTAATCCATTGGTAGTTTGCTAATCCTTGGGTTGCCTCCAATGTGAATGGAGAACCGATACAGATAGCTGCATCGCCTGTGATGGATACGAATGGCAAATCACGAGTGGTGGCAGAAAGCGTTTGGCTTTTCGTACACTTTACCTCATTGCTGCCATATTGCTTATATACGTATGTCGCATTGGCTGTGAAGGTTTCATATGCAGCGGTAATCTTTTGCGTGATTTGCTCTGGATTAAGTGCTTCCGTTATATTTCTGCCTGCAGCATTTCTCCATTCGATTATAGCGTTGGCAATCGGTTGGATGGATAGGGTAGCATTGTCGCCTTTGCAGACTTCTACATTATTTTTGTCAACTACGATAGTAGGATACTCTTTTGCACGTACATAGAATGTATATGTGGAGTCGCAAGAGTGTTGGTTGGTAGCTGTAACGGATACTTCAACGTCATTTTTGATGTCGCTGATTTCAATGTAATCTCCATGACTTTCTACACCATTGATAAACCACTTATATGATACATTGTCGTTGTTGTTGACATTAGCATATAGGGTTGTACTTCCACCATAACATACCACTGTGTCTCCAGAAATACTGAACTGAGGTTTTTCGTGTATATAGACGTTAACTTCATCTTTGTTTTCACATCCATTAGCATCCTTACCCCAAACTAACACTGTGGTTTCTTGTCTCATGTTTTCCGATGAATAGCTGTTGCCATCTTCGTAATCTCCGTCATTCTTGTTCCATCGATATGATTCACCACCAGAGGCTGTCAGTGTGAGGGTGCTTGTACGACATACAGCTGTATTACCTTCCTCAATTTTGATGGTTGGCAATGGATTGAAGCTGACGGTAACTTCTTTGGTTTGACTACATCCGTTGTTCGTTCCCTTGACAGAGAAAGTTTTTACATCGGTGATTTTTTCTGTGACATACGTATCACTGTGTAGAGACTCATCGCCATTCCAGATATATGTTGTTGTTCCAGTGGTGATTGCATCTGATACTACAAGGATGTCTGCCGTGTTATAACATACTGGACTGTTGCTTTGGATGGATAGTTCTGGATTTGGTTTCCATACCAAATTGTGAGAAACTGGCTCTGACTCACATCCGTTACCATCTTTTGCTTTAATCTCAAATGTTTTCTGTCCTGTTTGTGTTATTTCAGGAGTTTCGTATGTGTTCTTGTTGGAGAAATCTCCCGATCCCCAGTTATATTGCAATTTTTTATTGCTTGCTTGCAAAATGGCAGTTCCACCATCACAGACTGCACCATTCATATTGTCTGTTATTGTGAACGTAGGTATTGTATCTACGTTGACGTCATGGAATGCAGAATCAGAACATCCGAAGTGATCTTCTGCAACAACCTTGTAGGTGGTGTTTGTAAGCGGTGTAATTGTAAATGATTCATCATGTTGTGATGATTGGTTGCCTAATGTTGGATCTGTCCATACATAGCTGTAAGGTCCTGTTGTACCAGTTGCAGCAGCTGTCAGTGTTACGCTTTGTCCTGAACACAAAGAACTAGCGCCAGAGATGGTTACTGTCGGAATCGGTTTAACAGGGATCGTTATTTCTGTGTCAGATCGACAAACCAATGTGCTGGTGTGTGTGTCTGTTCCTTTTATGTTACTAATTAGATATGAACTATATCCAGTGAGTGAGAATGTCTCATCATTGGTCAGCGTCTTTCTTATAGGCCATTCTTGAGTTAAGTCTAACAATTCTCGGTTATACTCAATTGAGTCTGTGTTTGATATAGTTGAACCGTTTATAGAGAGACGTATCTTTGCCTCATTGTTCATACATACGTATTCTGGAGCCTCTGTGATAGACAAGACTGGTTTGCCTTTAACCACTATGTGGAAATGTTTAGTAGCTTCGCATGAAGAGGAAGCGGTAGCTATAACATTATAAGTGGTATCTTCCGTTACGGCTTCGACAAGAATGGATTTAGTATTGCTTTGTCCATTCGACCATGAAAGAGATGAGGCATTTAAATCACCAGCATTCATCTGAAGTGTGACATTCTCACCATAACATACGCCGACGTTCTCGTTGTCCAATTCAAACGATGGTGTTGTCGCACGATAAATACCGATTGGTTGTGATACGTTGGAACAAGTATAGACAGGATTTGTGTATGTGGTTGTTCCTTTCACGATATAGTACGACGTTACATTTCCATTGTTTGGCGTCACCTCAAAGGAATTGCCTTGAACAGCAGTGTGAGTCGAATTAGTTTTCCATTCAGAACCCGACTGCCATTCGTATGTACTATTGTTTGGACCTTCTATTGAGATTTCAGCAGTGTTCTCACCTACGCAGATGAAGCTTGGACCAGATAATGTAATGACTGGTAGCTCATGGACAGATACCCGAGCTATTTCAGAATGAGAACAAGTGAACGATTTGTTATTGATCGTCACTTTCTTTTGGGCTGATACTTCATACTCGTATGGTACTACATTTGCAGCTTTCGCTGATGATTCTTCCCATGTCGTAGAAGTAGATGTGTTTTTATCAGGCCATGTATATGTATAAGCATCTGCAGCATTCTTAATCTCGATTTGAGCTTTTTCCTTATAGCAAATATTTGCCTTGTAGTCTAACTCAAATTCTGGATTCGTGATTACTTGTACATCTTTTCCTGCGGTGTATGTACATCCGTATTGGTCTGATACGGTGACGCTAAATGTAGTGTCTTTTGTTATCTGAACAACAGAGGATGTAGCAGTTCTGTCAGGATTGATTTCACCCCAATTATAGGATGTAGGTGTAGAACTGCCACTCACTTTTTTCGCTGTCAAAGTAATCTCATTTCCTTCGCAGGCTGCATTGTCACCATTCAGTTGAATCTGTGGTAATGGGTTCACCTTGACGTAATAAGAAGCCGTGTTCGAACAATTATTGTTGTTGGTGACTTTAACGGTATAATAACCATTGTCGGTATCTTTGGCTTCGCTTATTGTATATTGACTTGTTATAATGGATGTGGAGGCACCGCTTGTTGTTTGACCTTTCCACCATTCGTATGATTTAAATCCCTCATTTGCGTTAAGAGTTATGTCGTTACCAACACATAGTGCAGCTTCTCCATTCGCAGCGTAACCGTTGATTGTTACCTCAGGTAATGGATTAACGGTTATTGTAAACGTAGCTTCGTTCTTACATCCGTTTTCAGTTGCCTCTACGGTGTATCTTGTAGTTGTCTTTGGTGAAAGTGTACGTGTAGCTCCTGTGTTTTGTGATGTGTATTCACCCTCTTCCGTGTCTGATAACCATCTGAAGGTTGGTGAGTTGTTGGCTTGAGTGGCCAATGTTACCTTTTTCGATCCGTTAAGACAGATGGTCGCATCAGATACGACGATGACTGGTTTGTCTTTCTTGTTAACAGTAAATGGTGCAGATTCTGCAGAACATCCGTCCTTCGTGGTACCTATTACAGTGAATACTGTTTCGCCATTGATGACAGGTTGTATGACTTCTCCAATCTCATCTGTGCTCCATTCATAGGTTCCAAGTTCACCAGCTCCTTTCGCTGTGAGAGTTGCCGTTGATCCGACACAAACTGGAGTTGCTCCTTCAATCGTGATTTCTGGTGTCTTAGATACAGAAACAGTGAAAGGTGCGGACAACGTGCTTTCACACTCGTGATGGTCTTTTACCTTTACTTGGAAGGTATAGGTGCCAACTGCTTCACTCAATGCACTCGTTTCTACAGTTTTTCCATTGGTGTTTGTGGAATAATTTTCGCCTATCCATGTGTACTCATAAGGGCTTTCTCCTTCTGATGCTACAGCTTTCAATGATACCTTACCATTATTACATGCCAATTTATCACCTTCAATGTTGACAACTGGATTGTTCCAATAGTTGACAGACAATTCAGCTGATGCTTTACAGTTATATCGAGTGTATGTATATGCGGTAAATGTACGAGCATCGTTGATGGTGATGTTGCTTAAAGTTGCGACTTCAGCAATCTTTACATCGTTTTCGTCATGCCATTCAAATCTTATACCTTCTTCACTGTTGGCTGTTACGTCCTTCATGACACTACCTTTACATACTGATAAGTTGCTCTCAGATAATGTTATGGTTGGTATGTCCTCTTTTGTTATTGAGTGTTCAATCGTGTCTGAACATTGAGTTTCAATGTTGGTAACCACTAGCTTAAATGTAGTGTCTTTGCTAATTGTTTCAGCCCTTGATGTTGCTGTACTACCATTGTCAAGCCATACATAGCTATAGACTGTAGTATTAGCATTTTTTACACTGAATATTGCTTCATCACCATTACATACATGGTCATCTCCTTCAATTTCAGCCGTAGGTAATTTGTTCACATTCACTGTGAATGTAGTTTGGTTGCTACATTCTTGGTCGGCTGCCAATTGAATAGAAGCAGTCGCAGTGTAGGTGGTTTGTGTTTGAGGACTAACAGTGATAGTACTTTCACTTCCGAGATCGTTGCTCCATGAAATATTATTTGTAGCTGTGCTGGCAGCGGTTAAATCAATATTATCGCCATTACATATATTAGCAGAACCATCTATCTGGTTGTTGATTGTGATATCTGGTTTATCTATCACTTGGATTGTGATTGTAGTATCATTTTCACAACCGTTGGTTGATTCCACTCTTAATGAGTATTCGGTGGTCGTTATAGGCTTGAAAGTATATGAGCCATTGATCTCTTTTTCTCCATTCTCTTCTTTTATATATACCTTGTCTCCTGCATTCTTTCCTGAAATCTGAAGCGTTGTTTCACCTCCTGCACAGATGGTTTCAGTTCCTGACACATCAAAATGAGGAGTAGGGTAGTTGCTGAGTTTAATAACATCATGATTGCTACAATTACCGTCGTTAACTTCTACGTAGTACCATGTTGGTTCGTTGATGATTTCAGCTAATTTGTCGTCTCCGCTACCCGACATGACAATAGAACCTATGGATTCATTTGTTTTATCATAATTATGCCAAACAATGCTTGTCATGTTACCGTTGATACCAATGCTTGAAGTCGCACTAGGACAATACTCACGCTGTCCGTTGAAAGTGATGGCTGGTTTTGGGTTGACAGTGAATGAACCAGTTTTTTCGTTTGAACTACAACCATCTTGTTCGATGATTAACGAATATGTGTAATCACCAGTATTGGTTGGCTCGTAATCTGTAATTGTTTTGGTCGTGTATTCTGTTTGCGCATAATCTTTTCGACCAATTTTCCATGCGTATGTCACACCTGTTTCGTCTGCAATATCTGCATTAATCGTGATTTTATCGTCTTGACAGATAGAACTTGGTACGTCTATGCTATTGATGATAGGCAATGGGGTACTGTTAACCGTGAGTGGTTTTGTTGCACTACATCTGTTTAATGTTCCTGTCACAGTAAAGGTGACAGTTCCTTCAATTTTTTCCGTGATGAATGGACCTTCTTTGTGAGAAGTCCAGCCTTCCTTGAACCAATCAAATTTTGTTCCGTCAGTATAATTTATAACAGACAATGTTGCATTTTTCCCCTCGCAGACAGAAGCGTTGGTAAAATCCCATGTTGGAGCATCTATTCCGATTACTGGATGAGATATCTCATCAGCCTGGCATACGAGGATTGAACCATCTGATAATGTGTATGATTCTTTCGCTACTACATAATATGTTTCACTTATGCTTGAATTGGAAACAGTGACATTTAAATCCTTTGTATTACCTAGTGTTATATTATAACCATTGTCTTTTCTATACCATTCATAACTATATGAAGATGCGTTATCACCATTGATAGTAAGTGTGATGATAGAATCTTTACATGGAGCTTTGTCCGAGATGATGGATATGCCACTTGGTTTATTGTATTTCTCGATTGTGATGCTTGTAGTATCGGAAATACAGCTTGTGGCAGGATCCGTACCGACTACTTCGTAGGTTCCTGCGTCACTTACTGTGATAGGGTTTTCTCCAGCAGTGTAGCCTATCCACTGATAGTTGAGTGCAGTGCCGAAATTCTCTGTAGCAGTTAATGTGGAAGAACCTCCCTCACAGAATGCTTTGTCACCTGTTATGTTGATGACAGGAAGTGCATGGATGGTTACATCTACAGGGATTTCTGAAATACATCCTTGATCGGTTACGGTTACTGTATATGTGACAACTTTTGTGTTGTTAGTAACGGTTGCAGGTGTTTTATAGGTTGCTCCTGCTGGTGCATTTTGCCATTGTACAGACGCAGTGTTTGATGTCGGAGTAGCCGTGAGTGAAATAGATAATCCACTACATACATGACGATCATTTTCTGCAGGTGTGATTGTAATGTTTGGCTCTGCAATGACTGAGATGTCCTTAGGTTCTGATTTGCTGTTGCAGTGGTATTTGTCTGTTCCCGTTGCAACGATTGTTAAGTCAGAAGTGATGTTTTTGATCGTAATACTTTTTTGTGCTACGTTGTTATAAATGACATTGTTATAGATTTCTCCTGTGACTTTGTTTTTGATGGTCCAGGTGTAACTTTCAGCACCATTAGCTGTGTAGGTAGCATCCTTACCATAACATACGTTCTCAGTTCCTGAAATTTCAATTGATACAGGAGGAATGATGTTGACTTGTTGATAGAAGGTGGCAGAACAGTTTGTCACATCATCCGTTATTTCAACTGAGTAGTTGCGTGATTGTGTAAGGCCGTTCTCTTCTGTGATTTCAACCCCTGTCTTTGAAACGCCAGTTTCATTCCATGTCCATGTAGCATTGTTGAATTGTGTGCTGGCTGAACCTGGTGTTACTTTTAAATTAAATGATGTGTTACTACATAGATCCACAGCAGCACCGTGTGTTTCTTGTCCGTTGACTAAAACATTGGCGGCAGGTGCGTTTTTCAACTCAACATAAATGGTTGAGTCTTTCGTACAACTTCCTAGTCTGGCTGTGATACTATATCCTCTTCTTCCGTTTAATGAATCATTAGAAGTCCATGTCTTCGCAGTTGCATTGTAACTGCCGTTTGTAGGCCAATCGAAGCTTTCGGCTGTACTGCTTGCTCCTACATTCAATACTGCTCTTGTGTTAGGACAAATCTGCGCTGCTGATACGCCAACAATTGGTTTGTTATTGACCTTGATTTCTTTGGATGCTTCACCCTTACAATTATAGTCGTTGGTTACCTCCAATCTATATGTAGTTGTCTTTTCTGGCGTCTCTGTCCATGAGTTGATAGTGGATGATAACTGAGTCGTCTCTCCCGAACTGGCTACTTTATACCATTGATAGCTGTTATAGGATCCTTCTGTATAGACTTGTACAGGGTCGCCCTTACATATACTGCCACTATTATTTGGTGTATTATCAAGTATTGTAACTGTCGGTACGGCTTGTACTTCGTATGATATTTCTGCATTGTTCGTACAAGCATTGCCATCTGTGGTGAGTGCTGCAGTACCTCTATAGGTTACATATCCTGTTGTGGAACTGGTGACGGTGATTGGGTTTGTGTTATTACTTTCACTTTCCCAGTTTTCTCCATTTTTCTTTTCCCATGTTATGGAAGAACCAGCTGTGACATAAGCCGTGATTTTGTTTGGAGTTTCAGGACATACGTTTTTCTTTTCAACTTCCAATGAGATACTTGGTGTTGGCTTAACACTAATTACAATTGGAATTTCAATAGTACATTTGTCGTTCGCTGTATTGTCGCCAGCTATGACAGTTAATGTTTTGTCACTGGTTAGAGGTTCAATGTCAGGAATTGATGAACCTGTTCCTATTTGTTGGTTACCATCCTTCCAAATGTATGATTCAGCTCCACTCAAAGTGATACCTGTTGGCTTTGTTCCGCTACAAATTGGGTTATTGCCATTTACTGTTACAGTTGGAGCGGTACCTTTTGTAATGGTGAATTTTTTTGTTGTTGGACAGTTATTTGCATTCCAACCTCTCACATATCCAGTTACTGTATTGACATTTTCAGCCAATGTGAACTGATTTGAAGAACCTTGAATACCTGTACTTGTAGAGTCTGCGTCTAACCATAAGAAGTTTGTAGCCGTACCGTTCTCACATACTAGTGTGACAGGTTTGTCTGTACATGCTGCATTGGTTTGTCTTATTTCAAATGTTGCTTTCGGATGAATGTAAACAGTGACGCTTTCAGTTGATGAACAACCACCATCTGTTGCTGTTGCAGTATATTCGCGAGAAGTCTCTTCAGTGGTAGTGATGGTATGAGATAATACTTTATCCGTTGATGTTTGATTGTCACCATATACCCAAGAATAGGTATATGCATCATTTGAACCATATATGCGAATTGGTTCATCAGAACATACAGTATTATCTGGTTTGTCGGTTGTTACAGAAAATACAGGTTTTAACTTCACTGTCGCATTATATGATTCTGTTGTTTCACATGTTTCTAAGCTTTTGAGTCTTGCTGTCACTGTCACTATTTCAGCATGGTTGAGCTTCATCACTATTGAACCACTATTGTTGAGTGTTGCACTGGCTCCGTTGTATGTCCAATAGTAATTTACGTCATTCGAAGGGTTTACAATGGATATTGTGCCGTTTTGATTTTCACAAACTTCTGTATAGCTAAATTGAATGGTTGGTTTGTTCTTTTTTGTCACTTCTATCGTATCATGACCGATACAATCATTTTCATCGATGACTTTTAGAACATAAGATGTGTATTCTTGTGTAGGTGTAAGCTCAATGGTTTTATTAGAACCTAACACGAAGTCTTCGTTTCCGCTCACACTCCATGCGTATGTGGTAAAGTTTTTGTTAGCTTCAAGCGGAATGCTTGAACCCTCACAAACTAATGAGCCGTTAGGTGTGTTAATGGAAACCGTTGGATTTTTGTAAACTTTTAGTTCGAAATCTTTTTCGCTCTGACATTGAAGTGTTCCTTTGGTAGTTGCAACCACATGATAAGTTACTGTTTTGTTAGCATCAGAGCCTGCGTAGGTTAATTTGTTTCTCTCCTCTGTTAATTCAGCTCCATTTGTTGTATATGTGGATGAATTGTTACTGCTCCATACGAAATTACAGTTGGCTGCAGAAGCGGTTAGTTGGAATGGCTCTCCAGAGCATATCTTCGATACACCTGTAAAGGAGATTACAGGTTTGTCTATTACGTGAACAGTAACAAATGTATCCATAGAACAACCTGCGCTGTTCTCAACAGTGATTCTATATGTGGTTTCATCCGTGACATTATTAAATGTTCGGGAAGGACTAGCTCCTCCTATACTTTCTGTTGTAACACCATCTATGGCCCAGATGATTTTTGTTACGTTGTTAATCTTTATAGAAGCGTTATCACCCTTACAGATTGATATTTCATCCCATTGTGGGGTTGGTTTGCTATTAGGTGTGATCGTGTATGGTTCAGAACTTCCTTTACAACCATTGTCATCTGTTCCTTCAACGGTGAAGGAAATTGGACCTTCAATAGTAGGGGTGATAGATGCCCCAGTTCTTTCGGATGTTCCGTCTCTCCATATATATGTTTTAGCACCCGATGCAGTCAATGTGACTGGGTCGTTTGCGCATATCTCCGTGTTGCTTGGATTTATACGAATGACAGGCAAAGTATCGACTGTTATAATGATACTATCATTCCCCTCACAGAATCCATCAGAGCCCTTCACTTTATATTTGATGTTACCAGTAGTCGTCGGCTCTACACGTGCTTTGGCTGGATCTGTAACATCTTGTGTTAATCCATTATTAACTTCCCATGTATAGCTTCCGTTGACTCCAGCTCCAGAAGCAGTCAATGTTGCAGTTTTATGTAAGCAAATAGCTCTAGAGATTGGGTCGGATGATATTTTTATGTCGGGACGTGCGTTGACTGTTACGGTTGCAGATTTAGACTCGCTTATACAGCCGTTGAGAGTACCTGTGATGGAGTAGGTGCGGCTCTCGTTTAATGTCTCTGTTTGATAATTGGTTTCAGTATTTCCTCCATTTGCTGCTAATTCTGCACGTCCATTTCCTGCCCAAGTGAGGGTATATGATGTTGCGTCACCCGTCAATTTGATAGTTGCGGTTTGTTCACTACAGATGTTCGCATTGGTAGCTGTGAATGAAGGAATTGGTTTTGTGTTTACAGTGAAATTTGTCTCACCATAACAGCCGTTGACATTGCTTCCTTTTACGGTGTATGAAGTTGTATCTCCTACGGTAGGACGATATATTGCGCCACCTCCAATGATTTCTCCACCTCTGGTCCATTGGTAGTCGTTGTTATCTGCACCTGTTGCAGTCATTTGATAGCTATCACCTTTACATACTTCGCCTTCTCCATTGACAAGGCCATTGATATAAAGAGTAGGTTTCTTGTTGACATTGACCTTGTATGATGCAGATGCAGTACATGCTGTAGTTGCGTCTGTTACGGTTACTGTAGCAGTGGCTTCTGATGCATTTGTTTCTGGCTTTAAGAAGTATGAATTGGTAACATCAGTAGCGGATCCATTCCACTTGTATGATACTGTATTAGGAGATACAGCTTTTAGTTCGATTGAATCGCCCTCACAGATGCTGCTTCTTCCATCTTCATTTGTAATAGTTACAGAAGGTATGTCTTTTACTTCTATATCGATTGTGTCATGTTTTGTACAGCCTGTTGTCGCATTGGTTAATGTGGCTGTGATGTGGTATGTTTTTGCAACATTCAATGTGGTGTCAAAAGAGAAAGTATGGAGGTCGCTTCTGCCAATCCATACAATGCTGGCATTTGTCTCTGTTGTGGATGCTGTAATGGTAACTTTTTCGCCACGACAGATTGGGTTCTTGCTAGCCGAAAGTGTCAAGTTAGGTTCCTGTGCAACTTTTAAATTGAAATCGACAGGTGCTGATTCACAACCGTTAGTGTTTTTACCTTTTACTGTGTATTTGTGAGGCGCAGAGATTCCTGTGATTTGGAAGTTGTCTGTTTTGTTATCTTGCTCAACATTATCAATATACCATGTCCAACCGTTGCTGCTCATGTTGGCATTGCCTGTTCCGCTCGCAATTAATTTTTCATTGTCACCTATACAATATTCTTTTGTGTCATCAGGCTCGATTTTGATTGTCGGCTTGGCAACGTATTGTATGAGTTTCGTGTCTGGTGTTGCAGGACAACCATTTTCACCTTTTGCATTCAATGTGAGTTGAATGTTATGCGTGACATTGTCGATTGTTATGGTGGATCCTTCACCTTGCCATGTTGCGTTGTCGTCACGAGTCCATTTATAGTTACTAATGCCTCCGATAGCTTTCACTTCCAATGTGCCATCTTCACATATCTCACCCTTGCCATTGTCGATACCGATGGCTTCTGGGGAGAAAACGTCAATGGTTATATCTTTCTGTGCCGTACAGTTTTGTTCTGTGCTTGCAGTCACAACAAATGTTCGCTTATTGGCAATAGGTGCTGTGGTGATTCTATTTGTTGTCTCTCCATCGGTCCAATTCCATCTGCTTACAGCAGCTTGTGAATTCGTATTTGTGGCTTCGATGACAGTGCTACTGTCTTTACATACGACAGTTTTTGTGGCAGACAAAGAGAGTACAGGGGTCTCCTTAGCTGTTACTTTCACCTTGGCAGTGTTAGTACAACCTATGTTGTCATACCCCTTTACTGTGTATGTGGCAGTTTCGTTGATTTGTGGATTGATAGCGTTGCATGCAGTACATGCATAATCTTTTGTCACATTGTTTTCTGTTGTATAAGTCCATGTGTATGATGTGGCTCCTTCAACTTCAATAGACAGAGTGCTTCCTTTACATATAGAGGTGTCTTTTGTAGGGGTTTTGATTTTGACATTAGGATGCTGGTTGACAGTGATTGTATATGGCTGACTTATACCCACGCAACCTTTATCATTTTGCCCTTTCACATAGTATGTTGTGGAGTTTGGATCCGCATTGAACGTGGCAATGTCTGTTGTGTATAATGGAGTTGAGAAGTTATTTGTCGTACTCCATTTATAGTTGCCAGTGGTTCCTCCTTTGGCTGTTAGAGAAACTGGAGAACCTTCACAATAAGTAGTCGAACCTACAATATAGATATTAGGTGGTGTCAAGACACTTAGCGAGTAGGTGGTATCTACTGTACACCCTTCTTTTTCGATGGTTAATTTGACAATGTAGTTGAAAATATTCTCTCCGTTGAAATCAACGTTTCGATCATAGAAGGTGTTGGTGTTAAGTCCGCTTGTCTGATGATTGTTGTAAGATGGTGTCCATAAATATGTGTAACCTTCGTAATTCTCTACTCCTAATTCAACGTCTAGACCATTACATACGTAGTCTTTGTTTGTATCAAGATTTTTGATTATAGGATATTCTTTTGCTCTGATACTTGTGGTGTCAGGTTCACTCTTACAACCATGGACATCTTGTGCAATGACTACGAAATAGGTTGTTTGCGATAGAGGAAGTGAGATGTGATCGCCTGTCGCATCTCCGATATGACTAGTAAGATCCTCTTTATATAATGTCCAGTTGTATGTGGCATAAGTTTGTCCGTCAACTTCTGCAGACAGTTCAGCAATTGAGTTGACACAGTATGCGTCTTTTGCTGGTGTAGCATGTACAACAGGATTGTCATATACAGACATTTTTGCAGTTGTATGACCTTCACAATTATGATCATCCTTGGCTTTTACAAGATATGTGTAGGTGCCTGATTGAGTAGAGTGTATTTGGATTTCACTGTGGTGATCTCCTGTGCCATTCATCGGTATTGTGTCAAACGAGGTGCTTCCATTCCTTTCTTTTATTTCGAACCATGAATAGTCTTTGCCTGTTCCCGCTCCGTTGGCAACAAGTATTGTGTCAAAACCTATACAAAGACCAGCTTCATGACCTGTAATAGCCAAACCAGGAGCAGGTCTTACCACGATACTTTTTCTTAGTGAACTCGTACAGCTGATGGTCTTCCCATTCTCTGTATAGTTTCTTGTACCCAATAATGTGTAATAAACAATACCAGTACCCGAAGGCTTGTGCGTCAGTGATTGTTCTCGTCCAACAGTGTCGTTGTCGAAAATCCATATATATGAATCTGCATTTGTACCCGTTAATGTTGTGGCGGTATTCTCACACATTTCAGCCTCCAAGGTAATGCCGATTTCAGGATAAGGTTTTGTCTTGACGGATACAGATTCTTCAGAGGAACAATTGTATGCATCGGTACCTTTTACCAAGTATGTCTTGTCACTTCCTACAGTCACTTCGTAGGTGCTGTTTTTGGTTCCGTCGTCCCATACATATTCAACAATCTTTCGTTCGTTATCATTGGCATTGTCATCTATTGTATAGAGAGTGTCTCTTTCGTTTACACAGACTAATCCTTGTTTTGCGTATGCCTTAAATGATGGAGCTTCGTGGATGGTGATAGTCATGCTGTCAAGTTTAGAACAACCTGTAAAGTTGTTTCCTGCATATCCACGTACGTAGTATGTGATGGAACTTAAATTAGAAGCAGGAGTGTGTCGCATATCTCCAGTTTGGCTAATTGTAGTGGAGAAGTCTCTTGATGTGCTCCATTTATAACTATTAGCACCGGAAACGGAGAGGTGAACTTCGCTGTTTTTACAAATATGACCTGCACGGTATCCATGATCCATGATGGTGATCTTAGGTGCATTTTGTACAGTTATATTAAATTCTTTTTGAGAAGAACAGAGCACGTCACCATGTTTTTTGAATCCCTCCACATAGTATGCCTTGGTAGTGACATTAGGCGTATCTACCATCGTCAGTTTTAATTCATTTAGATAGTGAGGGTTTACACCACCTGTCCATACAGAACATGAATCAACTTCTCCATTGGCGGAGATTGTTAAGGTGATAGGTTCACCTTCACATACAGTTGTGCTGGATGAATTGTCTAACTGGATGTTAGGTACATTATGTACCTGAATAGTATCTTTCTTTTTACTGCTACAACCGTTGTTGTTAGTTCCTAACAATTCAAGGTGATATTCTGATTGATTTTCAGTAAATAAAAGGGTTAGATTTTTATTTTGGAAATTCGTGTTATTGTCGAGTGTCCATACGTAACTTGTTTCATCTTCTGCACCTCCGGCCGTGAAGGTGTAGTCGCTGCCCGCACATACGTCATGAGGACCATTGATGGTTAGTTCTGGACTTTCTTTTTTGTATATATATACTGAGTCCATGTCGAAACATTCATCGACAGTTGTGCAAGTTGAATAGAATAGAGTGGAATCTATAATCTTAGGTGTAGTGTAATTGTCGGAGGGAGATTTGTAATTTGTGTTAGTTGCTCTTAAAAGTTCCTTGCTCTCGTTATGCCATTTGAAGTCACAATCCATATTACTGGTGGCATTTAGCGTAATGCTATCTCCTTCGCAGACTTCAACATAGCGAATCGTGTTGCCGTGATTGTCTGTTGTAAACTTCATACCCTCAGCTGCCAAAGTGATGGTAGGGCGTTCTTTGACGGTGATGTTGTGGTCACCCTCATAGATACAGGTACGGTCGGTTATTGTGTGACCGTCTAAGTCTTTGTTTTCAATACTCTTAATTTGTAGTGTATATGTTGCAGTTCCGTTCGTTGGACTAGCCATATAAGAAACCGCATTTTCACCTGTGAATATATTATTTAAGGTATTTCCTTTCTCATCTTTCCAATAGTATTCAAAGGCGTTGCCATAGTTGTTGGTATATGCACCACCATTGGTTGAACCAAGATAGGCTGGTGTGACAAGCCTTAATTCCTTGGAACTGCCAAAGCAGACAGTGTTATCACCTTGTATCTCAACATTAGGACGACCTGTGACATGGATAGTTTTACGGACTTCCTTTCGGCAATCATTTTTGGTGATTAAAGTCATAACGATGTCGTAGGTGCATGTCACCCCAATTTGACATGGTAAAATGATGGAAGTGCTATCACCTTGTATCTGCACCTTGTTAGCTTCATTTTGCACATTGTTTTTCCAGTAGGTCCAGATGACATTGACAATTTCGTCTGGTTCTACGAACTCCCCATTGTGCATGATAGGTGTGATAGTGGATTTATTGGTAAGTAATACTTCGTTGTAACACGCCACCTCTGCATTAAAATCAAGCGTAAATGGATCTTTTGTTAAGGTGAATTTGTCTTCTGTTTGTGTACAAGTTGAGCCACTATTGATTAAGTTTGGATCGTTATCGTTACTATGCATGGTAACGGTGTATTCCTTGTTTGGGTCAATTTGAGTGGAAAAGATCGTCGCTTCGTTCGATGTGGGGGTGCCTGAAATTTGAGGAGTCCATTGATAGTAGGAGAATCCTTCAGGAGCAATCAGTTCAATCGGTGCTCCGTTATCACAGTTTTTGATGATAACTTCAAAAGGTTTTGTCTCTGCAGTGAAATAACCGTATGTGCGGTGATAACCAGCTGCGTAACGTGGACGGAATTTTTTACTGCTGCCGCATCCAGGACATGTGGCATTAAAATATATGCCATCATCTGTCCTAATTGTTGTTGGCGTTACAGAACTATAATATTTTGTACAACCTTGACATACCCAGATTTTTTCCAAACAGTCGTGATTGACAATTTCAATGGTGATCTCATCTCCAATGTAATCTCTTAAATCGTATGATATAGTGGTCCAGTCTTTGAAGTAGGTTTTATTTAGATATTCTTCCGACAAATATGCTTGTTGACAATAGTCTGTACTTTGTGTGGCGATTGTGCCTTCATCTAGACAATTTCTTACAATTTGGTTTGCTCCACTACCAGTGGTTCGACAATTGTAGCATGTTTGAGCTAGGGCGGGATCTGTATTCGCTAAATCCTCGTATATCAGTATGTTTTTTTTCTTTGTTTTGTAATTACATTCCACGCAAATATCTCTGTTTTCGATACGTGTCCGAGGCTCTTCATGTGATTTGGTTGTGACAGTCTCTGTCCCTATGTAGCGGTAATAATAGTTTTGATTCGATTGTTTCTGAAATTCACTATTGCCGAATTCGTCGGTCTTATAAGGCGCATATACACGATTAGCATATGTGTCGTTATTTTTGTAGTAATAGTTGCTTCTTTTATAGTATTTTATTTTGTTTCCCCATGAGTCAGTTTCATACACAGACCATTTTTCTTTGGTCTCATCTATAATGGTCACATAGTAGGTTACTTCTATGTCTTTATTGATGCTCCTAACACATTCAAAGTCTATTTCTCTGGCAGCTTCTTCACAATTAGAACATCCTTCTATGTCAGGGGTTTCTGCACACCCCGTTGTGTGCGTGTCATACCCATAACTTTCAGGTAATTCCTCCTCACATACTTTACAGTAGGTGCTGTACCCAGAAATGGTATGGCTATTTGCTTTCGTTAGTCCGTTGGAACTGCTGATTATGCTGGAATTACAGAGTGTTTCTGTTGTTCCATCTTGTTTTTTGTGACGTATATAGATAGCAAATGGTGGTTTTTCATTTTGATGGTTGCCGTTAAAGTCGGGATCGTGTGATAATACGGCATACTTGTAAGTTAATAAAGAAGATTTATTGTCCACAGTAAATGTGTATGTCATTTTTTCTGCCATTGCACGTTTTGCCCATGAGTAGGCGCCTCCGTTTGCTTCTGTTGCTTCTATGGCTCTGGTCTCTGCTTCTTCGCTAGAACCAATTCGAACGGAATAGGTGCTTCCGTCTGGAACTTGTTTCAAGTTGTCACAGGCAATGTTTTTATCGATACTGGCTGAACTCATGATTTGGAAACCTCCATACACGGTGCCTGATATTTGTGCATCGCGAACGGTCCAAACGTCAGTGTTAGCCACAGGAGCTTGTGCTTCTGTGCTATTTCCTGCATCAAGTACATTAGAAATGACATAGGAAGGTTCAGAACCTGCCGGCCAATAATTTCCTGTACTTGGCCAAAATGAGGTGGGTCCATAATATCCATAATATCGTGTCCATCCTTCATAGGTTCCTTTTTCAAAGCCTAAGTTTGGAGTGCTGGAGTTCACATCGCTCGATTGTCCATACGTGTAAGGAAGCCCTAAAAATAACAAACCGACCAATATTATCCACTTATATTTCATATTCGTGAGTATACTTATATTCATATTTAATTGTCTTTTAGTTCTTTACTTTGTTTCGTTACCTACTAAGGTTCAATTTGTAAATTTATCATTAAGTTTTTTCTTTACCAAATTTAAATCTTGTTAAAAAAGTTTTCTTAGTTTTTTTTTATTAAATGTCAGTTTGTGAAAATTGTACAATGAATGTCCGTGTTTTTTTTTGACTATTTACTAATTTGCTAAGTGTTAGTGTTTTATATTTTGTATATGGAAAGATCTTTATTGTTGTTCAAAAAAAATAGAACTTTATATTTGGGATTTCGAAAAATAGTTGTAATTTTGCATCGTCAAATAGACAAAGTATGGCGGATTAGTGTAGTGGCCTAGCACGTAGCTCTCTCACGGCTTAGACCCGGGTTCGATTCCCGGATCCGCTACGAAGAAAGACTTCTGATTTTTGGAAGTCTTTTTTTTGTTTTATCTTTGCATAGATTCGAACGATTCATTAAATTTAATGATGGTAACTATACAATTTCGAGGTGTTTCTTAGTCCTTATCGTTACTAAGAAAAGCGAAGCTTTTATATTTTGATAATCTTATTCTTTTATAATATGAAACTAATTAAGTGGGTGTTATTCCCTATTTTATTGTTATGTTCATGTGTGACACATCAAACGGAACATGTTTCGTCTGATTCCAATACTAAGGATTGTACGTTAAGAAAGGGGCGTATTCACCCTTCGTTTTCTTCGGATTCGGCTTTGGCTTTCATACAAAAACAGTGTGATTTCGGCTTCCGTTTGCCTAATACGGCGGAACATGATGCGTGCGGAAACTTTTTAGTAGAGAAACTGAAATCGTATGGGTGTTCAACTACTGTACAATCATTTACGGCTGAAGCATTTGATGGTACGAAATTGAAGGGCATGAATATTATAGGGCAATTATGCCCTGAAATTGAAAAACGAGTGGTATTGTTTGCTCACTGGGATACTCGTCCGGTTTGTGACAACGATGTTGAATCTAACTGGCATAAACCCGTGATGGGTGCTAATGATGGTGCAAGTGGTGTCGGAGTTTTGTTGGAGGTTGTTAGACAATTACAGATGGGAGGTGATTCGATAGGTGTTGATGTCGTGTTTCTGGACTTGGAGGACTATGGACAACCTTCATTTGATCAACAGGAGAAAAAAGATACTTGGTGTTTAGGCTCTCAGTATTTGGCTTCGCACCCGTATTACAAATGTCGTCCTCGAATGGGTATCTTGTTGGATATGGTTGGCGCCAAAAATCCATTTTTTGGTTTTGATCAGGTCTCTCTTTATTTTGCGGAAAATTATCTCCAAAAAATCTGGAGTATTGCTAAGTCATTAGGATATGCTTCTGCTTTTGTCCCAAAAGAGTCAGGCACAATTATGGATGATCATTATTATATTAATACTGTTGCACAGATACCGACAGTAGATATCATTGATTTCAATCATGATAGAGGGTTCCCTGAGACGTGGCATACAGTCAATGATACTCCAGAGAATATTCATAAGGAGACGTTGCAGATGGTTGGTGAGGTAGTGCTCAGTTTTGTAAGAGGGGAGTGATATATTTATTCTGCGTGGGTTGAATGGGAGAGACCGATGGAATTATAAATAGGGAGGAAAGGAAACATCTGTTTTCTAATTTCTCATGGCTTTTCCTTCTTCAGATGGCAAGTTATCTGTTCCCGTTGATGACGATACCTTATTTGGCGAGAGTGATTGGAGCAGATGGATTGGGAAAGATTGCGGTAGCTTCTGTTATAGCCACATGGGTTTATACTATCTCGGATTGGGGGTTTAAATATACGGCCACAAGAGACATGGCACGAATTACATCGGACAAACAAGCGATGGCCTTTTTGTATTCTTCTGTTATATATGCAAAGATGTTTTTATTCTTGTTATGTTTGTTATTCATTGGTATTGCCTCTTTTTTTATTCCTTTTCTCAGAGATGAAGCCACGCTTCTTGTCTTCTCTCTTCTGGTTGTCTTGGGTAGAATATTGTTGGCTGAATGGTTTTATCAGTCGATGGGGAAGATGAAATATATAACGATTTTCAATGTGTTGGTTAGAATTCTGTTTTCTCTTCTTGTCTTTCTTTTTATTACGAAAAAGGAAGATTACTATATTCAACCATTACTTCTCTCGTCTGGTTTTTTGATTTCTGGGATTTTCTCGTTTTTATTGATGTATAAGAAATGGAACATAACATTTCAAAAATCATCTTTATTTTCAATCAAACAATTATTAAGGTCTGGGTTCCCTGTTTTTTTGTCTGGCTTTATGCCCAATTTATACAATAGTTTTTCCCAATGTTTATTGTTTTATGAGGGAGGTAGTTCAGCATCGGGACGCTATGATGTGGGCAATAAGTTTTTCACTTTTGCCAATCAACTATTGTCTGTTGTGTCGGTCGTCTTTTTCCCCTTTCTGTCGCAGAAGATTTCTGCGCATAGATTGTATGCGTTAATTGCGATTTCTTTATCAGTTATCTTCTCGTCGTTTTTGTTTTTCCTAGGTCCTATCATCTTTCCTTATTTTTTTTCAGGTGAGTTTGCTTCCTCTGTTGTGATTATGAAGATTTTATCTTTATCGCTTCCCTTTATGGTGATTACTTCTGTATATGGGACTAATTATATGGTATTGAATGGCATGGAGAAACAATATTCTTGGATTGTCAGTCTGATATCACTGATTGGTTTTGCTCTTTCGTTTCCGCTGATTGCCTATTTTCATGAATGGGGGATGGCTATTTTACTATTGGGAACAAGGTTTTTAATGGCAGTGCTGGTGTATTTTTATTCATCTAAAAAGAGATGGAATGAAGTTTTGTAAGAAAGTTTATAGATTATTTGGTTATGCATTGTCTCAACCCACAATATTGGGAATGATAATCATGCGTAAGTTCCTTTTTTGGCTTCCAGATAAGCTGTATTTAAAAATCTACTTTCGTTTAAAGATGGGATATCCTTTAAACTTGGATAACCCACAAACCATTTCCGAAAAACTACAATGGCTTAAATTGTATGATAAGAAACCTGTTCATACATGTATGGCTGATAAATACGAAGTAAAAAAAATTATAGAAAAACGTGTGGGAAATGAATATAATATTCCATTGTTAGGTGTGTGGTCTAATGTAGATGAAATTGATTTTGATCATTTGCCCGACAAGTTCGTTTTGAAAACGACGCATGACAGTGGAGGCGTACGAATATGTTATGATAAGCAATCTTTCATACGTTCAGATTATAAGCAATTTTTCAAGTCTCATTTATCTCATAATTATTATAGAGATAAACGTGAGTGGCCATATAAAAACATTAAACCTCGAATTATAGCAGAACCTTTAATAGAATCCGAAACGGGAGATTTGAAAGATTATAAATTTTTTTGTTTTAATGGTGAACCTAAATATTGCTTGGTTGTATCGGAACGGTCTGTAGGGTATAAAATATCTTTTTATGATCTTAACTGGAATCGCACAAACTTAACTGTTACTGATTTGCAAGAATCAGAAAATGTATTTGAACGACCCGTTAATTATGATAAAATGTTGGACTTGGCCTCTGTGTTGTCCTCTGGTGAAAAATTTTTGAGAGTAGATATGTACAACGAAGGAGGGAGAATTTATTGCGGCGAATTGACATTCTTTCCATGTTCTGGTTTCCTTCAGTTCCAACCATCCTATTATAATGATTTATTAGGAGAATGGATTGATGTAAAAAATAATTAGGTGTGATGAGAAGCAAATATATCCTTTTTCTTTATGTTGGATGTTGGGCTTTTTATAATATTCAATATTTGTTTGGATTGGAAGGTTCTCTTTTAACTCGTGTATTGATTTTGATATTGAATGTTGTATCCTTGTTTTATTGTTTCGCTGCTCATGTATTCAAAACGACTCCGCTTTATATAAAAGCATTGGATGCGTTTTTAATAATGATGACTATTTATGGGATAATCTATTTATATAGTGAACCTGTTGCTTTGTATATGGACCAAGTATCGGGAAATTATAATTATTTGAAAAAAATTTATAATTCACTTCTTCCTATTTATTTTTTCTATTATTACACGAGAATTGGTGTTTTGAATGAAAATAATATAAAAAAACTAGTCTGCCTTTTCTTGCTTTTGGCTCTGCTAGAATATATGGCTAATGAGTATTCGTGCATCAAAGCAATTGAATCGATGAATTTCGATGTTGATAAATCAGAAATTGTAAATAATATGGGATATGGTTTTTTAGCATTATTTCCTTCAATGGTTTTGTTTAATAGGAATAGGACATTGCAATATGTGGCATTGATGTACATCATGGTATTTGTTCTATTGGGATTGAAACGAGGTGCTATACTTATAAGTTTTATTTGTCTTCTTTTTTTCTTATGGAAAAATCTAAGGAATCAAACAAGATTAAGAATGATAGGGACTATTGTCCTATCGTTTATAGTAATTATTTCTGTTGTGTTTCTAATTCAGTACTTAATAGAAAATAATGTTTTCTTTTATGCTCGTGTTAATGACACTTTAAATGGCAATAGCAGTGGACGTGATTATTTATATGAAACATGTATAGATTATTTTTTGTATCATACAAATAATATGCAATTGTTTTTTGGGTCTGGTGCTATGGCAACATTGTATGTTACAAGGGTAAATTATGCTCATAATGATTGGCTTGAATTGGCTGTTAATCAGGGTTTTTTGGGCGTTTTTGTGTATCTCTTTTATTGGGTTGCTTTTTTTCGTCTGATTCTTCGTGTTAAGAACAATGAAATAAAATTTATATTAGAACTGATATTTATTATCTGTTTTCTTCAAACATTTTTTTCTATGTCTTATTCGTCAATGAACATTTATTCAACTAGTATGTTGGGATATTGTTTAGGACGTTCCTATATGTCGTCTAACTTGAAACATACGGACGAATTGTTATATCTAAATGACCAAAATTCTCTGTCTTATTGAAAGCCTCGCTTCTGGCGGGGCAGAACGTCAGATGGTGAATTTGGCTTGTTTACTTCAAAAAAATAGTTTTGAAGTATTTGTTTTGTGCTATTATCAGAATGAATTCTTCCTCCCGATTCTTCAACAGCAGGGAGTTAGATATGAGTGTGTGTCTCATGCAAAGCCCATCATCCGTAGGCTGTTTGACTTGAATCGCATTTTAAACAGAGAAAAACCTGATGCTCTGATTGCTTTTATGAATACGCCTTCTACCTTTGCTTGCTTATTGAAATGGTTGCATCCTCAAATCAATGTTATTGTGTCGGAACGGAATTTTTCTGAACAAAATGATTTCCGACAACGATTGAAATTTTTTATGTACAGATTTGCGGATCATATTGTTTCTAATTCATATACTCAGGCAATGAATATAAAGAATCGATATGGAAATTTGTCGGATAAGTTGTGCGTAATTACAAATTGGGTGGATGTTAAACGATTTAAAAGAGAAACGAATAGAACATATTTGGAGGATGGAAAGCTTGAGGTGACACGCTTTCTGATCGTGGGAAGAAGAGTGGGACAAAAGAATGTAATCCGTTTTTTAGAGGCAGTCGCAAGCGTTCGCCAAAGAGGCTACAATTTTGTAGTGAAATGGGTGGGACCTGTTGTCGATGTACTCTATAATAAACAGATTCGTGAGACAATGGAGAAGTTGGAATTAGGTGATATTGTTCAATTTGAAGATCCAACATATGATATTGTTTCTGAATATTCTATGGCAGATGTTTTCTGTCTTCCGTCTATTTATGAAGGCACGTCCAATGTAATATGTGAAGCCATGTGTAATGGATTGCCAGTTTTGTGCGGAAATATTTGTGATAATCCGCGTTGGGTGGAGAATCAGGTCAATGGTTTTTTGTTTGACCCCTATGATGTGCAGTCTATCGCTCAAGCGATGATGAACTTTATGGATTTACCTTCAGAAAGGAAACAAGCGATGTCGGAAAGAAATATCATGTTTTCAGAATCCATTTTTGCTCCAGAACAATTTGTGTCTAAGTATATTGCATTGATAGAATAAAATTTTAATATGAAAAAAATAGCAATATGTGGCCATTTCGGGAATAATTCTCCAAAATTAGATGGACAAACCATTCGGACGCGAACAATTCTGGAAGGAATTATTCAGACGTATGGAACGCATGTTGTATATAAGATTGATACATGTGGGAGAAAAAATCAGTTGCTCTTGTTCTTCCGTCTTTTATATGCTCTGTCCCAGTGCTCAAGTTTGCTTATTCTTCCTGCACAAAATGCACTTAAAATAGAGGCTCCTTTTTTATCGTTATTGAACCATCTCTTCCGTTGTAAAATTCATTATGTCGCTATTGGTGGATGGCTTCCTGATTACTTGAATAAACATTGGTGGACGAGTCGTGCATTGTATTCATTCCACGCAATTTATGTCCAACTAGAATCTATGCGGCGACGATTGATGGAGATGAATTATAAAAGAGTATATGTATTACCTAATTTTAGATTCTTCTCGGATTCTTTGTCAATGTCTGGGAAATATGAATCGTTTGAACAACCTTATCGGTTTGTGATTTTTTCTCGAGTCACGAAAGAAAAAGGCATCGAGGATGCCGTGAAGACTATTAGACGATTAAATACAGAAAAGGGAGAACACTATTCTACTTTGGATATTTATGGAGAAGTAAATCCTGAGCAAATGGTTTGGTTTAACACGTTGATGAATTCGTCACCCAAATACATTGCGTATAAGGGTTGTGTGCCTTATCAAAAGAGTGTGGAAGTTTTGAGAAACTATCATATTATGTTGTTCCCGACATATTATGATGGTGAAGGTTTTGCTGGTAGTATCCTAGATGCGTATGCTGCTGGATTGCCAGTTGTGGCAAGTGATTGGAAGTATAATTCAGAGGTTGTACAAGATGGCGAAACGGGTTTTCTGTTTGAATCACGTAATCTTGATGATTTTTTCGAGAAAATATGTAAATTTACTTCTGATCCGGATTTGTGGAATGTTATACGAATGAATTGTTTGAGAGAGTCTTTAAAATATAAACCTGAAATAGCTATGAAGGTTTTATTGAATCAACTATGTTGTTAGTATGTATATGTAATTTTACCATTTTATGCTTACAATAATCCTTCCCATCCTGAACGAAGGGAAATATATTTCTCGGTGCCTTGATTCTGTCTTAGCACAAGATTATCCTTTGCAGGAGATGGAGATCTTATTGATAGATGGTATGAGTGAGGATGATACTCGACTTATTATTCATGAGTATCAAGAAAAATATTCTGCAATAAAATTAATTGATAATCCATCGAGAACGGTTCCTTATGCGTTGAATATTGGCATAAAGGCTGCAACGGGTGATGTTATCATTCGGATGGATGCACATGCTGATTATCCGTCAAATTATCTTTCTTCGTTGTGTCGGCAATTATCTGCATTACAGGCTGATAATGTGGGATGCGTGTGTAAGACTGATGTGTTGCATAAAAATGCTAAAAGTCTGGCTATTCGTGAAGTGTTGTGCAATCGATTCGGTGTGGGTAATTCAACGTTCCGTCTGGGCTGCTCAGAAGTGAAACAGGTTGATACGGTTCCGTTTGGTTGCTTCCCGAAAAAAACGTTCGATACGTATGGTTTGTTTGATGAACGATTGTCTCGTAATCAGGATATCGAAATGAATAAGCGTATCATACGAAAAGGTGGGAAGATATTCTTGGTGCCAGATACCTATTGCACGTACTATGCAAGGGAGACATATAAAGATTTGATACATAATAATTTTTCTAATGGCATGTGGAATATCCTCACAGTTTATTATACTCGTGAATTTAATTCATTGTCAATCAGACATTTTGTTCCTCTTGCGTTTGCACTATCAATTTTCTTTTGCCTTGCCTTCTCGCTTATTCATGTGTTGCCGTTGATTCTTCTTCTTGGTGTATATAGTTGTTTAATTGGCATAATCTCACTTCTTTTGTCATACAAGAAAAAATTAAATTTCTTTTACTTGCTTGTGACATTCCCGATTCTACATATCAGTTATGGAATCGGATCTATGGTGGGGATCTTGCGCATTTTGTTTAATAGGGTATAATGTGAATGATATGTATGTGAAATTTCTTTTTGATCGATTGTTTTCTTTTTTAGGATTATGCTTGATCTCATGGCTTCTTCTGTTGATAGCTCTTGTCATAAAAATATCGGATGGTGGTAGCGTCTTGTTTAAACAACAGCGTGTGGGAAAAGATGGACAACTTTTCACGATACATAAATTCCGCTCGATGGTGGATAACCATGGTGGATCGACCGTCTCTGTCGCTGGGGATAAAAGGATTACCCCTGTCGGTAAGTTTCTTCGTCGGTTTAAATTAGATGAACTGCCTGAACTATGGGATGTGTTGGTGGGGAATATGAGTTTCGTTGGACCTCGTCCGGATGTCCCTGGTTATGCTGATCGTTTGCAAGGAGAGGATCGGGAAATCCTTACCTGGTTACCCGGTATTACAGGACCAGCCTCTTTGAAGTATCGAAATGAGGAAGATATATTGGCTGCGGTGGATGATCCGGAAAGATACCACGATGAGGTGATCTACCCCGATAAGGTTCGTCTGAATTTATATTATTCCCGTCATTATTCTTTTTTTACTGATCTGAAAATTATTTTTGCGACACTTTTTCATTTTAAAATAGAGTTCGCTGGTGAACTTATATGATATATTTTCTAGAAAATATGTAATTTTACATTGTTAATAATATTCACAAGTATGGATTTGATTTTGAAATATTTCCCGAATATCACGGATAAACAAAAAGAACAATTCGCTGCATTATATGATTTATATCTTGACTGGAATAGTAAGATAAATGTAATTTCTCGTAAGGATATTGAAAATCTGTATGAACATCATGTCCTTCATTCTCTTGCTATTGCAAAGATTATAAATTACACGTCAGGTACATCTATTATGGATGTAGGAACGGGTGGGGGATTCCCTGCTATTCCTTTAGCTATATATTTCCCTGAATGTACGTTTCATCTGGTAGATTCTATCGGGAAAAAGATTCGTGTGGCTACGGAAGTGTCCAATGCTATTGGTCTGACAAATACTACTTTTTGTCATGAACGGGTGGAGGATGAAAAACAGAAGTTTGATTTTGTTGTTAGCCGAGCTGTGATGCCGCTGGCTGATTTGATGCGTCTTTCCCAAAAGAACATATCAGTGAAAAATCAGAAGAATGCATTGCCCAATGGCGTGATTTGTTTGAAAGGGGGTGAACTTCAGAACGAAGTCTTGCCGTACAAGAATCGTGCCTCCTTGTTCGATATAAAAGATTTTTTCCAAGAAGAGTTTTTCCAAACAAAAAAGGCCGTTTATGTGCCTGTATGCTAAAAATTAGAATCTCCTTTTATGCCTGCTAGTTATAAGTTCATCGCAAGAAGGAAGAAACTGGTTTCCTTGTTGCAGCAAAAAGGAATAACGAATCCTCTTGTGTTAAATGCAATCGGCAGTGTGCCACGTGAACTGTTTATGAACTCTTCTTTGATTGAATTGGCTTATGAAGACAAGGCTTATCCGATAGCGGGAGGACAAACGATATCTCAGCCTTATACGGTGGCTCGTCAAACTGAATTGCTGGATCTAAAGGGGGGGGAGAAAGTGTTGGAGATAGGTACTGGTTCTGGATATCAATCAGCTGTCTTATGTGCGTGTGGTTGTCATGTGTATAGTGTTGAGCGACAGCGAGTACTGTATGACCAAACATCTTCCTTATTGAAGGAGTTAAAATATGATGTAATGTGTATTTATGGAGATGGTTATGAGGGTTGTCCGCAATACGCTCCGTATGACCGAATTCTAGTTACGGCCGGTTGTCCTGAACTGCCTGTGGCGCTATTGAAGCAGTTGAGCGTGGGCGGACTTATGGTGATCCCTTTCGGAAAGGATAATGAACTGAGAATGGTCTGCATACGACGTACGTCTGAGAATGAGTATGAACGGGCGGATTTTGGTGATTGCGCATTCGTCCCTATGTTGAAAGGCGTTCAATAATAATGTTCTTTTAATGCTGAACTTGAAGGATTTAGTGATTGGTTATCAGTCCATTCGAGAGAAACGGATTCTGACATTGCCTATTTCTACTGAAATGAAGCAGGGAACTTTGATTCCTCTGTTAGGCCCTAATGGGGTCGGGAAATCCACTCTCTTACGAACTTTGGCAGGTCTTGTCGCTCCTATATCTGGTTCTATTATCTATGATGGAACATTGATGAATAAATTGTCTCCTCAACAGCGAGCAGCGTATATGAGCGTTGTCTTCAGCAAGAGAGATGGTTCGCCTAGTTTCTCTGTTCGTGACTATGTCTTGATGGGAAGATATCGATTCTATTCATGGATGGAGGGGTGGACCGAGAAGGAAGAAGATGATGTAGAGCCCATTCTGAATCGTCTTGATTTAATTGATTTGCAAAAACGAAATATTAATGAACTTTCTGATGGTGAGTTCCAGCGAGTCGATTTGGCAAGAGCCTTGTATCAGCATACTCCGATGCTATTGTTGGATGAACCCACCTCGCATCTGGATTATCCATCAAGAAATAAAATCATGTCTCTTTTGAAGGAACTGTCAAAAGAAAGAAATCTTTTAATCATTGCTAGTACACATGAATTGGATCTGGCACAGAAATATGGAGATTCTTTTTTGCTTATGCATAAAAACAAGGTTCTGTCGTATGTCGAAGAACTGACCGATCAGTGTATTTCCCAATTGTTTAGTTAAGTCTGTTTTATGAAACGTGTTTTGGCTGTCGATATTTTAAGATTTGTAAGTGCATTTATGGTAGTGCTCTTTCATTCGAATTATTTCTGTAAAGATATAGTGAATATTATTCCTCGGTATGCAGTGCCCGTCTTTTTTATGATATCTGGATTCTTTATGTATGAATCCGATATACAGCGATTTAAAGAAAGGTTGAATCGTTCGATTATAAAAATGATTGTCATAACATTGGTTGCTTCTTTGTTCTTCTTCTTCTTTTATCTTCCATTGTATCTACGAGATGGCTTCCCTCCGTTGAATACCTATATTAATTTTATAGTATTTAATGAAAATCCATTTGCCTTTCATTTATGGTATTTGACAGCCTTTTTATATGTATTAATGCTTTTCAGAGCATTGGTAGGAACTCATGTGTTGAAAGGGATAATCAGCTATTCTCCTTTTTTGTTGTTAATTAACCTATTATTGGGCGAGTTGGGCTTCCTGTTTTGGATTGATTCGTTGCCGAATTATATGTTACGAAACTTCCTGTTAGAAGGATTGCCATGTTATTCGTTGGGATGTCTCATCTCAATCAATAAAGAGAAATTACTGATGTCGGGGAGAATGTTCTCATCTGCGTTGATGACTGTTGTCGCTTTTTCTTTAATGGAATATTATTATATAAAACAGTGGGGATGTGTGGAGATGGCCACTTCGACAGACTTATATTTCAGTTCGGTACTCTTTTCTGTCGTGATTCTTATATGGTCCATACAACCTCATTCGTTGAACCGTATAGGTGAAAAAGTGGCAGAATGGGGACGAAAATATAGTCTTGATATTTATATTTTCCATGTAGCTTTTTTGGTGATTATTCGTTCTGCATTAAAAAATAATGAGGATGTGTTGAATGTGTATTCCTCTTTTCTTGAACCAATTATCGTATTCCTAAGTGCATGGGGATTTGCAGTTGTGTGGTATTGGATAAAACAGAGAATCCCTTTTTTGAATAAATATTTATAGGATACGATACGCTATAATAAGAACAGCGGAGCCATTTTAAATGACTCCGCTGTTCTTATTCTTGACATGTTAAAAATTAGCTGTTTTTGGTGTTCTTGGAAATGGAATAACATCACGGATGTTTTGCATTCCAGTAACGAACAACATCAATCTTTCAAATCCTAATCCGAATCCTCCGTGTGGACATGATCCGTATTTACGTGTATCTAGATACCACCACATATCCTTCATTGGAATATTGAGTTCTTCTATTCTCTTCAATAGTTTGTCGTAGTTCTCCTCGCGGACACTACCTCCGATGATTTCTCCAATTTGAGGGAAGAGTACATCTGTTCCTTGAACCGTTTTCTTGTCATCGTTTTCTTTCATATAGAACGCTTTAATCTCTTTAGGATAGTTGATCATGATGACAGGTCTCTTGAAATGCTCTTCAACTAAATAGCGTTCATGCTCGCTGGCAAGATCGCAGCCCCAATATACAGGGAATTCAAATTTATGCCCGGCTTTAATCGCATCTTCCAATATTTTAACACCTTCTGTGTAGGGAAGTCTTACAAATTCAGTATTGACAACAGCTTTCAATCTTTCAATCAATCCGTTATCAATCATTTTATTTAGAAATTGTAAATCATCCATACAATTTTCCAAAGCCCAATTGACACAATATTTGATGAAGTCTTCTTCTAAATCCATCAAATCTTGGAGATCGATAAATGCCACTTCTGGTTCAATCATCCAGAACTCTGCCAAGTGACGAGGCGTGTTTGAGTTTTCTGCACGGAATGTAGGTCCAAATGTATAAATTGCACCTAATGCAGTCGCACCTAATTCTCCTTCCAATTGACCAGAAACGGTAAGCGATGTTTGCTTGCCGAAGAAATCATCATCGTATCGTATGTTGCCGTTCTCGTCTTTTTTCAGATTATATAGGTTCTGTGTGGTTACTTGGAACATCTGTCCAGCACCTTCGCAGTCGGATGCAGTGATGATAGGAGAGTGGAAATAGAAGAATCCTTTCTCGTGGAAATATTTATGGATGGCAATCGCCATGTTGTGTCTAATTCGTAGAACTGCACTAAAGGTGTTTGTGCGGGGACGAAGATGTGCAATATCACGAAGATATTCCATCGTGTGTCCTTTCTTTTGCAATGGATATGTATCGTCCGCAATTCCGTAGATTTCTATCTTTTCTGCTTGAACTTCAACAGCCTGACCACCTCCCAGTGACTCAACTAATTTACCAGTTACACCAATACATGCTCCTGTTGTGATGGATTTGAGTATGCTGTCATCAAACTTGTCAACATCTGCAACTATTTGAATATTATTTATGGTAGAACCATCGTTCAACGCAATAAAGTTTACACTTTTATTTCCTCTTTTTGTCCTAACCCAACCTTTTACGTTAATGGGTTCGCCAAATGATGTCTTCTTAATGGCATCAACAATTCTAGTTCTACGAATTTCCATTTTATAAATATTTATGTCTTTATATTGCTTTATATATAATATGCTGGATGCAAAGTTAGTAATAAGTTTTTATATAATTTTCATTTCCTATATAGTTTTAAACCAATTAAACTGCGTTTTTGCCAAATATGGTAGAGACACACGGCCGTGTGTCTCTATCCGATAGGTTAATGTGATATGTAAAAAATCTCATGAAACGAATTTATAGTTTCCCCCACCTTGCGTATGCAAAAAATTATTTTGTTTTGAAATAAATTTATATCTTTGCAAATATACAGACGAATAATGTTAGTGTGTATATGATAAATCTATTATTAATCTATTGTTTGAGTTAATTTAATATGGAAAAAGAACGTGTTTGTAAGAATCTGTCTGACTATGTATCTGCAAATTTTTTTATGTGTGCATGTCAGAAACCAATTGTTAGAGATGCCTGGCAAGAGTATGAACCGATTGTCCGGGAGTTAAATGATGCATTGATGAATATGCCACCTTTGTATGCGCAGGAGAATGAAGGGTATAAGGCGAAGGTGTATGCTCATTATTTCGGCGGCGCTACGGATGTTTTCGTGACTGAGTGTAGTGGTGGAGATGCGTTTGGTTATGTGATTCTGAATGGAGATTATGATAATTCAGAAATGGGGTATGTCTCTATTGAAGAGATAACGTCTATTGATGCTTTGAATCTTGATTTCTATTGGGAGGTATGTCCTCTGTCGGAGGCGCTAATGCAAGTGGATGAGGAATATTTTAGCAATATGTAAAAATTTTGCATAATAAAAATAGGGATGACTGATTAGATCATCCCTATTTCGTTATCTGAATCTGTTTGCGTGGAATCTAAATTCATATTGTTGAATTTTTGAGTCTGTACCTGTACGGACGTGGTGTGCCGCGTCCGTTATGGTTCCCCCTTATTACATTCTTTCTGGAACTTCAATTCCTAATAAGCCCATACCAGACTTGATGACCTCAGCAATTTTTTTAGATAGTAACAAACGGAACTCTTTCATATCTGTGTTTTCTTCCTTCAGAATGGAGAAGTCATGATAGAATGAGTTGTATTGTTTTACCAATTCGTATATGTAGTTGGCAATTAATGCTGGACTGTAGTCGGCTCCCGCTTGTTTGATTACATTAGGGTAGTTGGATAGATACTGTATCAGGTTAACCTCTGTGTCAGAAAGAGTTAGGTTCCCCTTCACAGTATTATTTAACTGAATGCCTTGTTCGTTAGCTTTTCTTAATACAGAGCAAATTCTTGCATGTGTATATTGAATGAATGGTCCAGTGTTGCCGTTAAAGTCGATGGATTCTTTAGGGTTGAACAACATGTTTTTCCTTGGATCCACTTTCAAAATAAAGTATTTCAAAGCACCTAATCCGCAGATACGGGCAATCTCGTTGATTTCATTTTCTGTCATGCCATCCAACTTGCCTAATTCGGCAGAGACGTCGCGAGCTGTTTGAATCATCTCGTCCATCAAATCATCGGCATCAACTACAGTGCCTTCTCTGGACTTCATCTTTCCTTCTGGTAATTCAACCATTCCGTATGAAAAATGTACCAGATCTTTTCCCCATGAGAATCCTAGACGGTCAAGTAAAATAGATAGGACTTGGAAATGGTAGTTCTGTTCATTTCCTACAACATATATCATTTTGTCAATGTTGAATTCTTTGAAACGTTGTGTGGCGGTTCCGATATCTTGGGTCATATAAACAGATGTACCATCACCACGGAGCAGCAGTTTCTCATCCAACCCGTAGGAAGAAAGATCAGCCCAGACTGAACCATCCTCTCGACGATAGAATAGGCCTTTCTCCAATCCTTCATTGACTTTTGCCTTTCCATCAATATATGTGGTTGATTCATAATAGATCTTATCAAAAGCTACACCGAGTCGTTTATATGTCTCGTCAAATCCAGCATATACCCAGCTATTCATTTCATTCCATAACTTTCGAACTTCAGGATCTCCGTCTTCCCATTTCTTTAACATCGACTGAGCTTCTTGTAACAGAGGAGCTTGCTTTTTAGCTTCTTCCTCAGTTAACCCTTTCTCCATCAAAGCTTTTACCTCTTTTTTATATTCTTGGTCGAATTTCACATAATAGTCTCCGACTAAGTGATCCCCTTTCTTTCCTGTGGAAGCTGGTGTCTCGCCATTGCCGAATTTTTGCCATGCCAACATTGATTTACAGATATGTATTCCTCGGTCATTTACAATGTTGGTCTTGACAACCTTGTACCCGTTGGCTTCCAAAATCTTACATAAACTATATCCAAGTAAATTATTACGGATATGTCCTAAATGGAGTGGCTTATTGGTGTTGGGTGAAGAATATTCTATCATGTATAGTGGAGCATCGTCAGTTGCTTTCTTGAATCCGAATAGAGGATTAGATAACATGACATTGAGCGTGTCCACCCATGTGTTCTTATTTATTGTAAGGTTGAGGAATCCCTTTATGACATTGAATTTCTCTACAACATCACAGTTCTTTACTAAAGCTTCTCCGATTTCTGAGGCTGTTAATTCTGGAGTTTTCTTCGAAATCTTTAAGAAAGGAAAAACAACCAGGGTCAGGTCTCCCTCAAATTCCTTCTTTGTAGTTTGCAGTTGAACCATCTTTTCCTCTACTCTTTGTCCGTAAAGGTCTTCAATGGTCTGCATAATAGAATGCATTAATTTTTCTTCTAAACTCATCTTATTCCTTTTTTTTGCAAAAATACAATAAAAAAGGGAAGGTAACCATACCTTCCCTTTGTTTTTTGCAAATCAGCAATTACTTACTTAACAGCATCATTCAATTCTGAACCTGCTTTAAATTTTGCAACTTTCTTTGCAGCAATAGTAATCTTTTTCTTTGTCAAAGGATTGATACCTTCGCGTGCAGGATTTGCTTTTACTGAGAATGTTCCAAATCCAACTAGGGAAACTTTGTCACCTGATTTTAATGCATCTGTGATTGCTGCTGTAATTGCATCTACTGCTTTTTTGCTGTCTGCTTTTGTTAATCCAGATTTTTCAGCAACTGCGTTGATTAGTTCTGTCTTATTCATAAGATTATAGTTTAATAATGTTAGTCTTAATTGTTGCAAATCTATCTTAAAAATCTTTGATTCCAAAGGATTTGCATAAAATTATCGAAAAAAAATCTTTTTTTTTCGATAATTGTGTTAAAAAACATAAATAGAAGCTCTTTTTCGTTTATCTTTGTCGAAAATTATAACGTGACTTGTTCTCGATGAACATGGTCTATGATGATTTTTCATCTTTTTTGATTGTTAATTATAGGGGGGACCCTTGTTTAATTTTATAATATGTTCAGATCTAGTTCTTCTTCTAATGGATTCATGGATAATATTCCTCCATTAACTAAACATATATTAATCATTAATGTGATTTGTTTTATTGCAGCATTCTCATTGCCAAGAATTGGAGTTGATGTGTATCAGATTTTAGGTTTGCATTATTGGAAGGGTACGGATTTTCATTTCTATCAGCTGATCACCTATATGTTTATGCATAGTGGCATCGGTCACATATTTTTTAATATGTTTGCGGTCTATATGTTTGGACAGGTGATTGAACGGTACTATGGTTCGAGGTTCTATATGCTGTTTTTCTTTCTGACTGGGTTAGGTGCGGGAATTGTTCAGGAGTTTGCATGGATGTATGATCTTCGTCCGGCAATTGAAGAATATCATTCCTATTTAAATAATTTTCCTGCTGGAGGAATTGATGTAGGAAATAAGGTCGTACATTCAATAGATGAGTTAACCGTATGGTTTCATACTGATTTCTGTAATCGTATGGTTACAGTAGGGGCTTCTGGTGCTGTTTTTGGTTTGTTGATAGCGTTTGCTATTTCTTTTCCGGATGCACCACTTTATATTATGTTTATACCGATTCCGATAAAAGCGAAATACATGATGATCGGTTATGCTGTACTGGAACTATTCCTGGGTGTTCAAAACTTTACGGGAGACAATGTGGCGCATTTCGCTCATCTGGGTGGTGCATTGTTCGGTGCGGTTTTGATTATATATTATCGAAAGTCTAGAATTATAAATCGTAAATGATATGTCTTTAAAGGAGGATTTAATCAGGTCATTTCGAGAAGGGAATCTCTTGATAAAATTGATCTATATAAACTTGATTGTTTTTGTTATAGCGAATTTAGCTCTTGTTATTTGCCATCTTTTTCAGTTGAATACGTCATGGATGAATGGTTTGATGCTTTCTTCTAATGTATGGCAGCTAGTTTTCCACCCATGGACATGTATTACGTATATGTTCTTACATATGGGCTTTATTCATTTGATATGTAATGTTTTGATGTTGTATTGGTTTGGACAGCTTTTCTTGCTGTTCTTTCAGCAGAAGGATTTGGTTGGAGTCTATATTTTCGGCGGATTATTGGGTGGTTTAATCTATTTTGCAGCCTATAACATTATTCCTTATTATATGTCATCGAATGGTGCGGTGTTGATGGGAGCATCAGCTTCTGTGATGGCTGTTGTAGTGGCAACAGCAGTGATGTCACCTGAATATCAGGTACGTATTCCATTAATAGGAATTGTGAAAATTGAATGGATAGCGTTGGCTACTGTTTTGATAAGTTTGTTGAGCATTACGTCTCAAAATGCTGGAGGTGAGTTGGCGCATTTGGGTGGTGCCCTGGCCGGTTATCTTTTTGCTTCTCGTTATAAAAAAGGAAAGAATATTGTTGCATGGGTGAGCCGTGTGATTGATGCATTGACCAATGTGTTTAGAAAAGGAAAAGGCATGAGGGTCTCGTATGAAAATGAAGGTCATTCATCTTTTGATCGAATGAATGCGGACATGGAATATAATGCTCAGAAAAAACAAAAGGAAGAGGAAATCAATCGGATTTTGGAAAAAATCAAACAAAGTGGTTATGACTCACTCTCTTCTGATGAACGTGCAAAATTATTCGGTAAATAATCTTTAGGTGAACGCTATAAATTCACCGTTTAAACAAAAATACCTTAAGCATAATGAGGAACTTTTTTCTCATATTGTGTTTGTCGTTGAGTACACCTCTTTATTCTCAGAATGATTCCCTGCAAATATATGAATTGCAGGAAGTGGAGGTTTCTACTTTTCGTTCCATCTCCAATGAGGCCTTTTCTGGAAGTACGGTTCTGACTGCTCCAACGGAGGTGCTGTCTCAATATCAAAACACCTCCCTCTCTGATTATCTGGCGAATGGAACACCCTTGTTCATTAAAGAATCAGGTTATGGAATGTTATCAACGCTTTCTTTACGAGGTACTGCAGCTTCTCATACAAAGGTGAATTGGGAAGGCGTTCCAATCAATTCTCAGACGATGGGACAAGTGGATTTCAGTCAATTGCCTGTTCTTTTTTTCGATGAAGTGTCGATTTATCCTGGAGGCGAATGTGCGGTTCATGGCAATGGAGCGATTGGGGGTGCTGTCTCTCTAAAAGGGAAGGTTTTGTTTAAAGACACAATGTCTTTGCAAGTACATTCAACGGTTGGATCTTTCGCCACTTTACATGAGGCAGTGAAATGTATGGTGAGTACCCCTAAGTTGCATTCCACTACTGCTTTATATTATAGGAAATCGGACAATGACTTTCCGTTCTATTTTAGAAAAGAAAAACAATATCAGCAGAACGCTTCTTTTTATGATTATGGTGTGATGGAGAATCTGGCATTCCGTATTTCGCCTCGTCAAGTATTAAGTGCAAAATTGTGGCATACATATTATAATAGGAATATTCAGCCAATGATGCAGAATAACCTGAATAGTGCCAAGTATGAATCCATTTCTAATCAATCCACAAAATTATGGCTGGATTATGCCCATTATACTCCGCTTTTATGGAGTGTGCGCTTGGGTTGGCAAGCCGATGATCAGTTATATGAATCGCATAAGATAGCTACCGACGATTGGTTCATGCAAGCTTCGGTGGAGAAGTCATGGAGAAAAAAATCGGTAGTGGATGCATCGTTGAAGTTTGGTGGAGAAACGCATGTGATTCGTCCGGAGGTGTATGCTTATTTGAACACGACGTCGGAATGTCGTTCCGATCTATATCTTTTGTCTAAATTTACTTTTTTGAATAAGCTAGACCTGACATGTAATCTGAGGAAAGATTTTGTGTCGGATCAGACGATTCCGTTCTCACCTTCATTTAGTTTGTCATATTGGTTTGTGAAAAAGGAATTCACACGTCTGTCGGCAGGAATGGGGTGTTCCCGTAATGTGAATGTGCCCACGTTGAATGATAGGTATTGGGGAATGATTGACAATCGTGATTTGCGTCCTGAAAAAGGAGCCAACACGGAGTTGAATATTGGATTTGAAAAAATGAAGCGCAAATATCGGTTGTCTGCACAATCATCTCTTTATCGAAATTCGGTGACCGATTGGATCCTGTGGATGCCAAGAGGAAATATTTGGAAACCCGTTAATCTAGACCATGTATTGGCAAAGGGGGTTGAACTCTCCATTGTCCAGAAACTATTGATGAAGAAGAGTTCGGTCTCGCTCGATGCCCATTATGCATATAATCATACGGAGGTGATGAAAGGATTTGCTGAAATGAAGCCTTTTGAGAATCGTCAGACCCCGTTATTGCCGTGCCATACACTGTCGGCTACTTTGTATGGCTCTGTCGGTAATTTGCATTATACACTATTAGGTAAGTGGGTGGGGGAGCGAAATACGACAGATGTGTTTGAACAGCTAGACCCCTATTTCTTGATGAATGTTGCGGTGGATTATTCTTTCGAATTGAAAAAACGTGACAGGAAGTTTATATATGTTATTGATGTAGGTTCACAAGTGAATAACTTGTTGGATGTTGCTTATTATACAATGCCTTATCGAGCTATGCCGATGAGACATTTTGTATTTTTTGTAAAACTATATATGAATAAGAATTGATTATTTTGTTAATTTTGCACATGCATTTCAATTGAATGATTTTGATGAAAAATTTTTAATGTAATATAATTATATGAATCGATTCAGTTTTAAATTTTTAGGATGGGCTTTTGTTGCTTCGGTTTTATTCTTTTCGTGTGAAAAGACTGAAGAAGGCGGAGTAGAACTAGTTCCTCAGAAAACAGTAAAATGTTTAGTTGTTAACCAAGGAAATTACAGCGATGCAAACGGAGGAATCTCTGTTTTGTATAGTGATGGATCGCTTGTTAACCAAGTTTATCAAAACGCAAATGGAGAACCTTTGGCAGCTATTGTTGAGTCTGCTGTTGATTGTGGTAATACATGGGCATTGATGTGCGCTATGGAAGATAAAATTGAATTTTTGGATAAAAATACATTTAAGTCATTAGCTGTGGTAAAGGGAATCTCTACTCCACGTTATGGTGCAGTTGTAGGAAACGCATTGTATGTTACATCTTCTGATTTCCATAATTTAAGTGCCAATGGTTTGTATAAAATAGATCTTTCCACATATAAACAAACAGATTATTATCCGCTGGAAGGAACTCCTGAAGGTGTTATTTATTATGATGATTGCTTGTGGGTGGCTTCTGCTTTATATAATGCAGAAACATGGGCATCATACGATCCGTATGTGTGTCGTTTCCAATTGAAAAACGACATGAAAAAGGATGTCTATAAGTTGGAAGGCTCTACAATGGCAGCTCGTCATCTTGCAGTGGATAAAAATGGAACGATTTGGGCTTCCTTATCAGCTTATGGTATGGATGGACAATTGGTTCAAGTGGATACAACGGAACGTAAGTTGGATAATGAGATTACATTGGCTCAGCTGAATTACCCAGGACATATTTATGCATCTAGCACAGGAGATCAGATTTATTATATGACAACAGATGGATATAGTGCTGGTAGTGTAGAAGAAACGACTACTATCAAGAAGATTGATGTAAGTTCAAAAAACATCACTACGATTGTGAGTGGAAATGGATTCTATGGTTTTGGTGTGGATCTTGCAACAGGTGATATTTATACGGCTAACATCAATTCGTTTATGTCAAATGCGACGATGTATATCTATTCTTCTGATGGAAAACAAAAGAACGAAGGCGATTTGGTCGGTGTAGGCGCATGTCGATTCATGTTTCCGAATTGATCGTGTAAATCATATAGAAGGAAGGACTTGACATTCGTCAAGTCCTTTTTTTTGAATCATGGTTTAAAAGTATTTAACAAAAATTTGTATTTCGATACTTATTTCGTACTTTTGTACGTTGGATATAGTTATAAAAATATATTATTTCACGAACTTAGTTATCTATAAAAACACATTGAACCATGAAAAAAAGATATATATTACATAGATGTGTTGTATTTTTATCCCTTTTGCTATTTTGCTTGACTGCAAAGGCAGTGCCAGTGCATATTAACTCGGGAAATCCGGCATATCCGTTTCCTCAGTTTTTGGAGTATGCATGTGGTGTCAATTTAGGTACGCAAAATCCAGAGGGAGTGGTGCACATAGAGATGGAACAGGATATTCGTGATGCCTACCAAATCTTCGCCAATGAGTGGGAATACACAGGTGAGACAATGGATGGTGTCAAATATATTCGTGGTAATATCGGTTGCCCTTATGATTGTCGTGAGGGTGATGGTTATTCAATGCTTGCCGCAGCTGTCATGGGAGACAAGCAAGCTTTTGATGGATTGTGGTTTAGAATACACGATAGATTCCGCCCTACAGCTACTAGTTATCTGACTGGAGCGAAAGTGGCTGATGGCGGATATGGAAATCTAATCATTGGTGATCAGGCGAATAGTTGTTCTGCTACTGATGGTGATAATGAGATTGTATTGGCGTTGTATATCGCATGGCGTCAATGGGGTGATGATAGTGGACACAAGGGAGCTAATGGAGAAATGATATCCTACAAAAAGGATATGATTGAGGTGGTTCGTGGTCTCGTTGCTATGTATGAAGAACGATTCAAGACAGAGAATCCACGAAGAGTAACTACAGGAGACGTTGGTCTAGATGGTTATCTGAAAAATGGTACGACTTGGTCTGAGGTGACTGGCTGGGCAACTTCAAATGCCACAAGAATGAATGGTGTGGACTATATTCCTGAGTATGCAGGTCCAGTGAAGATGCATACCGACTATAGCTCACCTGCTTATTTCCGTGAGTTTTATGATTTGATAATGGAACTTGACCTTCCGGAATCTTCTGATTGGGAGAGAGAACAATATCGTAGATGTGAAGCATCATGCGACTGGATGGTGGGTAATTGGCTTAGTCAATCAGCAAAGAACCTTTTCTTCGGTGAGGAGGCATCCATATCCAATAACAATGTTGTGACATTGACAGCAGGTAATCAAGGAGGTCGTTTCCGTTCGGCATGGCGTACTGCCCTCAACTATGTATGGCATCTGAATCCAGATTATACATGGGATCCTGTTTCTCATACAGTTAAGGATGGGGGAAACACCTTTGAAAAAGATTGGTGTGACAGATTCTCAAAATTCATGAATGATCCTCAGGGTTGGAATAATTCATCATCATGTACAGAATTTGGTGGTGGACCAAGTGTCTCTTATAAAGGTCCTGCTACATTGCACTGGGATATCGGTCCGGATGGCTCATTCCCTAAGAGTGAGTTTATTTTCAACTGGATATCGGGTGTGGGTATGCCTGCTGCTATTGGCTCTGGCGATATGGATTTGGCAGGTGTCCTTTATAGACAATGTAATATAGAATGGGATATTACCGAAGGTGGTGATGGCTATCTAACAAGTAAGCCTCACTATTTTCATGGTTTCTTCCGTTGGTTAGGTATGGTTATCGGAACAGGTAACCATCAGGCACCAAGTGTGATGAAACCATCTGCTAATATGAAAATTTATCGTGCGATTGAAGATAGTGTGACCTATGCTTATACGGGTGATGAAATCAAGTACTTGCTTGATTATCGAAACTTCGGTGTCATAGATGCGGAAAATGTGGTCATCGTGGAAAATGTACCAAAGGATTTCGTCTTTATTAGTGCTAGTGATGGTGGCGTTTATGATGCTTCTGCTCATACGATCACGTGGAAAATTGGTACGGTGACTGGATTTAAGAGTGATAATACCGAAGGTCCTGCTTTGAATTTGAAATCAGGCAATTTGGCAAAAACAATCGGACAGGTCTCTTATAAATGTAAAATCGGTCCGAATGCTTTTGGAAGATATTGCACCACTGCAGATATCACTTGCTCGAATGGTACGGGTTGGACATCCAACGAATATCCTAACTACATCACTGCAACGATGCAGAGAAACTGTGTTGACGTTATTAAACGTGCATTGAAAATAGAGAAGACTTCTGATGTGGAAAAGGTAAACCCAGGTAATTTGGTCAAATACCAAATTGATTTTGAGAATTCATCAGAAGCTGGTTGGCTCGATGGTGGTCGTCCTCGTGTGAGCGTTGCTGTTTCGCACAAAGGATTGGGAACCTCACAACAATGGTTGAGATTCCGCCTTTACAATGACGCCATTGAACCATATATCAATTATGGAAATTATCGTATAGCTTACTATATGTACGATTCGGGTCTTGATTGCTTGGCTGGTGAAGAAGATTGCCCTGTAGGATGGCAGTGGTACACTGCTGTCTATGAAGGGAAAAGAACTCCTGATGATAAAGTTAGTGTAACGCACGAGACAATCGTGGAGGGTTCTGATGATTATGGAAAGTGGAATCAGCGTTTGTGCATTCAGTTTGCTCCGCTATTGGTTACGACTACAGCTCATTTGTCCAATTACTATGGTATGGGAACTCGTATTCACAGGGGTGGTACAGAACCTCTTCGTGTGTTTGGTTATCTCAATCCAAGCAACTGGGCAAGTACGAACTTTGCGGATGATTGGTCATGGGATGCTCAAGCTCAAGATGATGAGGATGGAAATTACCATCCTGTTTCCCCAAGTTGGCAAAACATTGATCCGATAACAGGAAAGTCAATTGAGATTCCTGTGACTGAATATCTACCAAGTATATGCGAAAAGCCGAAACATGTTGTTAAGAATATTCTTGTAGAGGAATATGATGGATATACATGGCGTCGTATCCTAGGTACGGGTCCTATGGCTGGTCGTGAAGCGAAGGATGTGGTGGTGATTGATACCTTGCCAAAGGGAATGGAGTTCGTCGATTTCCAAAACGAATGTCCTTTAACTGAATACGGAGCAAGTTGGAAGGCAAGTAAGATCTCTGACGGACGTTGGGTTGTGAAATGGGAAATCCCTCTCATGCAGGTAAAACAAAAGGGTTCTATCATCTATACGGCAATGGCAAGCTTCCCTTCAGGAGCAGATTGCGTGACAGATGATGAATTAACTCAGAATGTCGCATGGATTCTTGCAGATAAGAACTCTCCTTTGTCGGATACTGCGAAGGTGACTGTTACTTGTGGGAAGGTGCCAAAACCAATCGTTCCAACTACTCTTGTGAAGAGCGTTGATAAAGAGACTGTTCAGGTGGATGACGAGGTGACTTATACCATTGAATATGAACAGACGCATGGTGCTATCTACGATAATGCTCTTTCAAAATCTTCTGATTGGTCATTGTCTGGTGCATCGATCTCTGGTGGTACTCTTTCGATCTCTCAGAATACGAAGGCTACATATAACAATTCCCTTTCAAATAACATATATGTTGAAATGGATGCTAATATTGCTGCTGACCAGACGGGGGAAATCATTTTGAGAGATAATATCCGCTTACAATTTAAGTACAACACCTCTAATGGTATGGCAGTAACTTGTTATGAGGGATCTAAAGTGGTGGAACAAGCAACATGTGCGTTAAAAAATAATCCTTCTAGGTGGAGCATTAAACTTCAGGATGATATTTTGCAAGTGTGGTTTGGGAAAGACACTTCTGCAAGCGCATCTTTTACGGCTTCTGGCTTGACGAAGAAAGAAGGTAAACTTGCATTTAATGGTGCTGGATGGGGCGATTTCAAATATTCTAATATGCATGTCCATACGGATTACGCTTATGATCTTTCTATCGTGGATATTGTCCCTGCAGAGATAAAGGTGGATGAGTCTTCTTATCAATCCTTCCATAATGGTACTCCGGCTGGAACTGGTAAATTATACAAGGGTGCTAATGGCGACTCCATTGTATGGACTGGCTTAGCATCAAATCCTATTGCTTTTGGCGATAAGTTTAAGATAACATGGAAAGGTAAGGTTGTTGATTGCTCTGAAAAAATTATTAACCTGGCTAGGGCTGAACTCCTTGGACATGATGATGATGAAATCAGAGCACAGGCTGTGAGTGATTGTGGCGCTTCATGTGACCTCACCTCTGTTACGATGAAACCAGATGCAAACGATGTGTGCGGAGATTCTGTTGTTCTTCGTGTAGATGCGAAGTCTTCTGGAATTTACAACTACGAATATTATTTGAATGGTAGCAAGATCGGTTCTGCAACCAAAGCGGATACTTTTGTGGCAAAAGTCTCAGGTAATTATAGCGTCAAGGTAACAGATCCATCGGATGCTACTTGTACGCTTATTAGTGATGATGTCACTGTTGTTATCAAGGAACGTCCTGAGGGTGCCGATTATGTAATTGGTCTCCTTTGTGAGGGCATGAGTTCGACTAATAATCCTGACTATAAGAAGACAGTGACGGAGTTGTCTCAGAAAGAGAGCAGTGGTTACTCTGTATCATGGTACAATGCTGCGGGTCAATCATTGTCACAAATGCCTAACCCTGACAATGAAAAGACTCCAGGTAGTTATACGTATGGCTATTTGTTGGAGAAGGATGGTTGCTTGAGCGATACGATGAAGTTGTCTTATACAGTATCTGATACAGCGAAGTTAGACTTGAAAGATCTCTTTATCTGTGCAGGCCAAAGCGCCACGCTAGAGACGCCATACGATGCAAGTTACACCTACGCATGGAGCGACGGTTCATCCAACAACACACTGGAGACCGACCAGGCCGGCACCTACTCGGTGACGGTGACGACGTCAGCGGGCTGTGAGTCACACGCAACGGCGACCATCACCGTAGCAGACAAACTGGAGGTGGATCTGGGTGCGGACAAAACGGTCTGCAAGGCTGACCTTCCATACGTTCTGGATGCGACGAGCAACTACGACAGCTTCGAGTGGAGCGACGGAACGACGGGACAGACACTGAGCGTCACGGAGACCGGCACCTATAAGGTGAAGGTGACGCAGGGTACGTGCAGCGGCGAGGGCGAGGTGACCGTCACGGTATCGACGGTGGACGACCCTGTCGTGGACCATGCCATTGCTTACATGGTGTCCGACACGACATCCTCAGGCATCTTCAACAAGAGTCTGACGCAGCAGGACGCTACGGCGATCAGCTACGCAACGGGCACGACGCCAAAGTGGTACGATGAAAACAAGAACGAGC
>Ga0310694_10000291_pt1 | contig 70114 bp, 122 predicted proteins | sample 174DNAGHGhighgp2_FD_203884 | JGI IMG/M metagenome (GOLD analysis project Ga0310694, IMG submission 203884) | Sheep rumen microbial communities from Palmerston North, Manawatu-Wanganui, New Zealand - 1742 DNA GHGhigh gp2 (v2) (version 2) | ecosystem: Host-associated > Mammals > Digestive system...
TGATTTTGATATGGCTGAATATTGGAACGATTGTGCCAATTCCTGCACACCACCGTTCCTTTTCTCCGAGTTCTGCGACCAGCACAAGCGAAGGCTCTATACTAAAGCGCCGGAGTTATACCACCAGTTTGCTTCCTACGGAAAGTCCGACGAGAACTGGTACTTCGTGGATGGTGAAATCGTAAAATACATTAATGGAAAAAGAATATGAAAACATTTATTGAAAGAAAATTAGAGGAGATCCGAAAAATTGGTTATATGCGTGGACTGGCTTTGTCCTGCGACATCTATTACAATGATCTGGCCGTTGATAAAGGGGAGCAGTTCGTTGTCAGGCTGCGCTCCGCCAATATAATCAAGAAAGTCCACTTTCGCTCCAATCACATCCGCAAATCACTTAAAATGGCGTTGAAATGGCTGAAAGAGAATCACAGATAGCTAAGAACGATTATGATAATAGAAACGCCAAACAAACCGAGTAAAAGAAGTCACCATAGCAACGAAGGCAAAATACAATCGGCTTGCTACTTGTATTTTTGGGAAAACTATCCCCAGTATCGCGGTCTGTACTTCGCCGTCCCGAACGAGAATAACCGAGCGGACTCCAACGCGATAACTGGTGCAATCCGCAGGTCTATGGGTGTGTATCACGGCGTGGCAGACACGCTGATGCTTATCCCTCGACACGGATTCCACGGCCTATGCATAGAATACAAGGATGAACATGGAAAGCAGTCAGTACACCAAATCGCCTGGCAGAAACTTGTAGAGTCTCAGGGCTACAAATATTGCTTGTGCCATAGTTTGGCACAATTCCAAACTATCATAAACGAATACTTGAATGCTTAGAGCAAAAACAGAGGAGCAACGCCGGAACATTGAGGAAATCTTGGCGCCGTACCACATATACATCTCATGGCCTCTTGACTTTGAGAAAGAGAACGATTGTGGCTATGAAGAAAGATTAGACTCCATCTATATAGACGGTGATATCTCCTTCGATGTTATGGCCGAGATTGTTGACTATCTCAGAAAAAAGTAGTATATTTGCGTTATGGCACGATCACCACTTATACCGCTTCGCCCGAATGAATTCTCGACAAGCCTTACACAGCCTGAACAGGCCACATTGACCTGGTATGTACTGTCCGGATGTGATAGGAAAGAGGCGTTTATCACATTTTGCCGGCCGGACATGCTGAAGTCAAAGGCGAAGGCGGCTATTGACGATTATGTCAAGCAGTTTTTCTCTCGGAAGGATTGCCTCGAATACATAGAAGCATACGAGAGAACGGTTGACGCGGTATTGCATCCACAGAGGCAGAAGACGAAGGAAGAAACAGGCGTTACGCTCGAGGAGAAGAAGTCCAAGGCTCTCACGAAATTGGTGGAATATGTCATTTCAGAGGCTGACAATATTGATACGGCAGAGGATCCGAAGGTGATTCTTGACTTTGCGAACAAAATTGGGTTGTTTGATATGGACGAAGAAGTGGAGGAACAGCCGAGGCGATATCTTCCCCAAAGTTGCAGTTACCACTGTGCTTACCGGATGTTTTGCGAAGAGAACACAGAAGACATGTGCCAGTATTGCCGCTACCATAAGTTCGGAGAGGATAACGGAATTCACTACGAAAAGAATAACATTCTTGATGTCCCTGAAAAAGTTGTAGATTCAGAATAAATTTCGTATATTTGTATTGCCATGAGCGAGATGGCATGTGAAATATAGAAAGGCTTAATGAGTACACGGGAGCTCGCTCCTCCCGTCGAAAGTTAAGCCTTTGGTTTTGTTATGAAAATTGCAGATATTATCGTCGGTCAAAGATATAATGACATTGTTATTACTGGCCCAGCAGTAAAAGAAAACTCTAACACCTACTTTCCATGTGAGTGTGTTAGATGCGGGAAAAAGTATGTAATTCAATCGAAGCATGTCGGCAAGGTCAAGTGCTGTAAGGAGTGCTCAAATAATGCGAGATTTAAGGATTTGTCAGGTCAGAGATTCGGAAGGCTAGTTGCTATAAACTATGTCCGCAGGGAAAACGACAGAACACTTTGGAGGTGCATATGTGATTGCGGAAACGAATCTATTACAGGTTACTCTAATTTAATTAGCGGTGTAACCCGCTCGTGCGGATGCCTGGGGAAAGAGACTTTTGAATCAAAGGAATTTCGAAGGAACAAAAGGAAATCTGCGTCGATGAATTTCGATATGAGCCTAAACCAGCACCCATTATATCAGTTGTGGTCTTCTATGATAACCAGATGCTATAACAAAAACCGAAACTCCTATAAGCATTATGGGGCTCGCGGTATTAAGGTGTGCGATAGATGGCTTCCAGAGAATAATGGTTTTGAGAATTTCTTGAAAGATATTGGAGAGAGACCGTCTGTCGAATATACTCTTGATAGAATAGATGTAAACGGAGACTATTGCCCAGAGAACTGCCGGTGGGCAACTATTTCCCAGCAGTCAAATAATAAGACAGGCTCTGTTCTTGTTTATTATATGGGGCGAAGAGTTTATCTTAAGGAGATATGCGAAAAACTTGGAATGAATTACTCTACCGTCGCTCATCAACTTCTAAAAGGTTTTGATATAAATACGATAATATCTTGCGGTGGTGCCGATTTCCGTAGAAAAGGGTTTAAGGGGAATACCGAGAAATACAAGAATTTTAATAAAAATATTACTATCTTTGTGCCGGGATTAGTGCCAGATGGCACGGAAGTTGTTGGAGAAGAATAGCTTGTTTTTATTGTTTTCGTTGCGTTGTTGTCGTTTTTGGGCGGCGAAATCCGTGATGGCGAGTAGCCGCCCGTTTTGAAATTTTTGATTTTATAAGATATGGAAATTAAAGGTAAAGTTATCAATGTTGCTCCGATTGAGCGCGGTGTTGGCCAGCGTGGCCCATGGGTTAGGCAGACCATCGTTGTAGAGTATGAGTCCGGTCAGTATTCCAAGGCGATTGCTATCACGAACCGGAAAGATGCGGAGAGTTTCTCCAAGATCCATGTTGGTCAGACCGGTGTTTTCAAGATTGACTTCAAGGCCCGTGAATACAACGGGAAATGGTACAATGATGTAGACTGCTGGGGCTGGACCCTTGACAAACAGGAAAACGAACCGTTCTAAAAGAAGCGCTCCCTTTCGGGAGCGTTTCTCGTTAATTTTGTATGGACTTTCCGGGCGCCTGGTTATTCACATTTCCCGGATTTTCGTTTTTCTCTTCCGTTTCATTCCCCGCGTCGCTCCCGTACTTGGCTTTCGCCTGTGCTGGGATTTCCGCTTTCCATCTGAGTTCTTCCTGCCATTCCTTATTGATGGTTTCGTAGTCGCCCTTATGGCTGTTACCGGAGTCCTGAATGGCAGCCTTGCGAGACTTGATTCTTCCATATGTGGCATCGAGTTCCATCTGGAGCGCCTCCTTTTCGTTTTGCGGGATCCAGATATTCTGCCCGACAGACACACGCAGCTTGCTGTATCTTGGCACATCCCCCTCGACCTTACCGACAAGCGCCTTGAATACAAGCATCAGTTGCTTGACCGACTTGAAGATTTCCGGCCAGTGGATCTGTGCCCATTGTACCTCCGGCGCATAAAGAATCTTCATCGTCGCTGAAGAGTCGCTGCCCTGCTTGATTATCTCCGGGTCGATCTTCACCGACATTGCCCCTTCGCGGATATCGTCCTCAAGACCCTTGGTGTGAATGGTTGCAATGTTGCTTGCATCCGGCGGCGCCAGGAATTTCGCATCGGCGCTTGCGATGCTGTCAGACGCTCCCTTTACACCGATTGTCCTGTTCGCCAACCTGGAAGGTGGCAGACTTGATGTCTTTTCCGCCTTCACAAACAGAATCGGCATCGTTGACCCTTTCAGGTGCTCACCGATATATGTTTTTGCGTCTTCCAGTTTTTCGATGGTTGCCTGGACCGGCCCTGTCGGGATGTCGTCTACGCGGAAATAAATGCACTGGCAGAGCCCATCACCGGCCTGCGCTTCTTTTGTGCGTACAAGAGTATATCCGTCATCGCTTTTTTGGCGGCCCTCGATAGGGAAGATGTCCTCATCTCCGTTATCGTCCAGCATCATCCATGTTTCGATTTTGTTGGATGTGAAAATATCCACCGCTTCGTGGTTTTCAAATCTGTATTTTCTCGCGATGGATTTCTTTCCGTCGAAAGTGGTCCTGGGGAAGAGTATGGACCCCTCTTCGTATCCATACACCTCGTACTGGATCGGGTCGTCCTTGTCATCTGTCTGGAACAGATATATTGCTCCGTCACCAGTTCTGAATGCCGACCGGATCACCTCGATGAATGCCGTTTTCAGACCCACTGTGTCAGCCCATGACAGCAGTGTGCTGAACGCCTCCTCATCATCTGACTCGGCAGCAGTCCAGAATCCGTCTGCAGAGTAATGTGAGATTTTCTTTGATATGATTGATTCCTGCTTCGTGAGCGGAACCGTTTCTACATTGTCATATCCAATGATTGCCCACTTTTCTTTGCCGTTTTTATCCCGCTCGCCTGTCGGGCCGTAAATGGGCCGCCTTGACATCTGCGGCGAGTTAATAGCGTGTGCGGCGGCGCATACTTCGTTAAGGAAGTCCTCTTGCGTCATTATCTTATATGCACTGGTTGCGGTTCCAGCCGCAATCGCCGCTGGAGAGTTGTCGTAAACGCGCCGTCTCCACGGTTTCTTTTTCTGAGGATTGATGTAGTCACTGATATTCATAGCAATCGCGATTTATATGTTATATCCAAACAACAGAACTTGCGTGTCCGTCCGTATAATAGTTAATAAATAGATCGTCGTAAGCATCATCCTCTATCTCCGGAGCCTGCTTCTTTTTCGGCCTCAGGTCTAGGTCCCAGATCATTCGTAGATACATGGTGTCGATGATATTCGGCGATGCGTGAAATTTCGCCTTGTATTCGTCTTTGCTCCTATAATATATACGCTTGTTCCGCTGGAGCGTACGGAAAGTGTTCGACTCGTCGTAAAGCACATCGATCAACTGCCTAGTCGCCCCGTTCTTCCCATACGGAATTCTCATATATATATCTATACTTGCAGAGATTTTCCCCGTCTTGAGTGCGACCTCAAGTTTGCTCATCAGTTGTGATCTCAGGTTGAAATACTGTTCGAACACGACAGCGTTCCCCTGGGCGTCATACTCCTGCATCGCCGACTTGTTTGCAGTAACGGGCCAGCCCTCCGTGTAGGCCTTAAGATAGTTACCGAGGCCGGTGGCATCGAACGCGAAATTCTTTTTGGGAATACTATATTTCTGTAGCATTCGGTCTATCCACTCCACGAGCTCCTTCGGGTCTCCACGGAAGAATTCGATCCCGACGATCGTATGCCCCTGCCAGGCGATGAACGGGTTGTCATCGGAGTCGGAATTTCCGGCTGACACATCCATTGTGCCAAACATCTCGTCGTCGTCGTCATATGGATTCGACGCGATGTCGCGAATCATCTGTTTGGTCACATTTACCTCTTCGTGATCGATGGGTCCGAAATATGCCTCTGCGAGAATGGACCGCTGCTCCCCGCCGACATTGTGCAGGTTTGCGATTGACTGCCCCTTTGTGGCAGCCACAAGCTTTCTGTTTCCAGCCGCAGTTCCGGTAAGAAGGGTAAAAGACTTTACCATATCCTCCGGGCGGAGCCCGGCCTTGATGTCCTCGCTGTTCAACTTAATATGCGAAGCCCTTACGACCTCTTCCTTGCTGTCTCCCCACACGACGGACTGCGGCGTGGTTCCCTGAATGTAGAAGAACCGTTCTTTCCCGTCCATATCTTCCTTTATATACCAGGTTTCCGGATCGATATAGCCACCGCACAGAAGGAACTCCGTTGTCCAGTGCCCGTTTTCCGGGTTGAATGTGAGGAGCATTTGCGGTGTTATGCCGGAAGAGTCCCTGTTTCTGGAGAAAATGTAGGTGAACATCTTGAACTGGCGGATTGCTGTCGCCTCGTCTATGCCGATGAACGATGCCTGCTGTTTTTTGATGTACTCCACGAATTCCGCCCATTCGCCCGGGTTGTCAGCGTTGAAGTTCGCGTGAATCATCTGGATCGAGTTGTTCCATTTTTTCCATGCGAATGTCGGCAGCTCACCGGTCGTGACATCGCAATTCGAGAACTGACCCCATACAAGGCTTGCGTCCCTGAACATTGAAGTACCCTTCGCGGAGTCAAGTTTTCTGACATTTATAAGACGGCCGGTGTAGTTCGGGACCCCGATGCCGTTAAGTCCTTTCAGAAAAATGCCGAACGATTTACCGGAGGTCGCCGCGCCGCAAGCGAACACCAGATTTGATTCGCATCTGCATATCGCCTCTTGCATACCCTCCTGCGGAATAAAATCGACCCCGTCCCTTAGCACAAAGTCGCCGACCTTATCCCAGCCCTTGTCGTTGACGGTGGGCAGTTTCCTCTCTACATGTTCATAGAGAGGAGGGAATTTTGCGTCTTTATTTTTTAGTACAAACATAAAGAGGGGGTCTTTTTTGCAAATTTAATGCCATTTTTTTGATTTTCCGAAAAAACATATTATTTTTGTCGCAAGAATTCAATTCAACACAAAATATTATGAAGAAAAAAATTCAAGACGCGCTGGAACTGGCTTATAAAGATAAGTTAGGGTTAGCCGACAAAAAAGTCTACGCAAGGGTTGCCGCGCTCGGCGAAACTTATGTAGCAAAAGATGAGGATATTCCGGCTTTTGTCGAGAAGGCAGAAGACCTCCTCAAAGGATTTCAGGCAACTGCTGACCAGGGTCGCACTTTGGAGACGGCCAATGCCAAAATTGCGGAACTGGAGGACAAGTTGAAGAAATTCGAGGGCAAGGAAGAGCCCGCCAAGGAGAAAGAGGAAAAGCCAGACTTCGCTAAGGCTGTCGCCGATGCGGTCGCGGCCGCCATCGCTCCGCTGACGGAAAAGATCACTGCCCTGGAAACAGTCAATTCTGCCAAAGAGGCCCTCGCTGGCGCACGCTCCAAGTTTTTCGACGGCGACTACGCCAAGAAATACAAGGACGAGGCGGACGACGCCTGGGACCGGGCCGTTGAGGTGAACGAATTGACCGGGAACAAGATGACAGCCGACCAACTCGCCGAAAAAGCGACCGGCTACTTCAACAAGGCTGTATCCAAGAAGGGAGTTGACACCACGAAGCCGTTCGTTGCGGACCCGCAGGAGAACGACCAGGATGGAACGACCGATTGGAGCGCCGAGAAGAAGCGCCTTCAGGAGGCTGGCCGTCTGCCCAAAGACCAGTAAGTTTCACTAAAAATTCTGAAAAATGCACAATTACGGAAACGCTTTTTTCTCGCCTGAGTCCAAAGACTACGCGGCATCTGTGATGCCCGTGTGGCTTGAGGTCAAACGGCGCAAGATTGCGGGCGGCACTTTCAGCCTTTCCGGCGTTGCAAAGGGAACCATCTACCCTGCCGGCATGCCCGTGCGTCTTGACAAGATGGGTGGCACTGTCACCATCCTACCTACTTTCGTCGTGGTCGGAGCTGTTTCTTCTTCCGCTACTACGCTTGTGCTGAGGCCCCAGTCGGTCATCCCCGCAGAGGGAATGATCGTCGGCAAGATGTCCTCCGCCGGCGTCGTCGCGAAGGCTGCGGCCCTCGGCGCACCCACCGCACTTTCCGGCGCTGACGCTGGTAAGTATCAGTTTACCATCACTGCCAATGATTTCGGCACCCTCGCCGACGGCGACATCCTCGTGATCGCATCTGCGGCCGGGGCAAACAAGGCTGCTGTTCTTCCGAACGGTCTGTCTTGGCGCCAGGTAGTTGTCGACTCCGACAACGCGACCTACGGCACCATCGCCGTTGTCACCGACGGTCAGATCCTTGCGGACCGCATCCCCGCGATGCCCGACTTCTACAAGGCTGCGATCCCCGGCATTGAATTCGAGTATGAACTTAGCTAATTAGGAGGAATGAATTATGGCAAATAAGTACAGTCAGGGTTTCTACACCCTTATGGAGGAAGCCGGAATCCTTTCTTCCAAGAGCTTCGATCTCTACATTAAAGATGTCGTCGGGTTCGGCAATCTTCAGGACCTGAACCTCGATGGCTTCTCCTGGGATCCCGTCTCCTCGCTCACATTCGATTACGAGCAGCTCGTCGTCAGCAACCGGCTCAAGGTCATGGCGACCTATGTCGACAAAGACTCCGAGGCGATTCCTTTCGGCACGGAGGGCTTCTCCACGATCCGTGGAATTGTCCCTCGCCAGAAGGCCCGCTTCATCTGGGACGAAGACGACTATCGCAAGTATCTCGATGCCCTCAAGACCCTGGATTTCCAGAACATGACGGCCAAGCAGTACGCGCTTGATCTCCTGTTCAACGGTCTCTCCGACATCAAGAACGCCCACGAGCTGTCGATGACCTATCAGCGCGACCAGATGGTTTCCAACCGCTCGCTCACGCTGTCCGCAGATAACAACCCTCGTGGCATTACGGGACTTACCTTCTCCGCAAGCGTCCCCGCCGGAAATGTGACGACCCTCTCCGATAACTACCGCTGGTTCACCAGCGCCACCGAGAAGGATTCTTCTCACGAAGGCTCGAGTGCTGATCCGGTTAAGGATGTCCGCACTATCGTAAGGGCTATGAAGCGTGAAGGGTATAACAACATTATCCTCGAGGTTGACGAGCAGTCCTGGTATGACGACATGGAACACAGCAAGTGGCGCACCGCCATTGGCTATGAGATCCGTCCCGACCTTGTTCTTGCGGCGAATAACGACGCGAACGCTCTTGCCGTTGGCCGCGCCGCCGGAGACGACGCCGTCAAGGCCGCTTTCGCGAAGATCATCGGCATTCCCCTGTCGAACATCAAGTTCCGCCAGGGTCTGGCCGCCGTCGAGAAACTGCAGGGCAAAGGTCCGGATGCGAAACTCGTCCGTACCTCAATGCGTACCTTCAACGCGAACACCTATGTGTTCTATCCCGCCGGCCCTCTTGGCACGATCAAGAGTGTCCTTCCTCTCGTCCCGGACAGCAAGGCCATTTATGCCACCTTCTTCGGCGGCAAGGGCCTCATCCAGTACGAGTACGATGCGAAGGCGAAGACGCAGGACTGGTGGTCCGAACTGACCGCCCTTTGCGTCATCAACCGCCCGCAGGAACTGCGTTACCTGATCACCTATTCCGCCTAAACTGATTAAGACCGTTTCGTTATGACTGTCGAAGAATATTTGCGTAGTCTGGTTCCGGGCCTTGACCTCCAGGACAATGTGATCGCGAGAGCGGCCAGAAGCCCCATCGAGGTCAGCCTGGAAAGGTTAGAAGTCGATGACGACATCGACGATTACGACGATGATGACACTGATTTCCAGATGCGTCTGGACTACGCATCTTCGACAATCTATTATTCGGTGCTTGGGGTTTTCGCTGGAGGTGGTTACTCTGAGCAGGTAGGAGATGTAAGAGCATCTCGAGGAGGATACACCATTACGATGGCGGACCGGGCTCGCTTCAAGTCTATGGGCGACGCCCTCCGCCTCAAATGGGGATTCGATGTCGACGATGACGACTCCGCCTGTGAAATGTATGATGCTAGTTCTTTGAAATATGAGGTTCATAGAATTTCGTGACACTTGCGTGATTTCCCGTGGAACGGAAAAAGACGCCTGGGACAATGTCACCAACGCCAATGTTATTTATAGCGGCGAATGTAATTATCAGGAGGGCGGTACGAGCTTCTCTCGGATATTTACGGTGAGGAACCCGACGATCTTTCTTCCGGATGCCTACATCGATGTAAAGATCAACGATGCCGTCACAATCGTGACGGAGTTCGGAAGAGAATTGACATCGATCGTGAAAAGCGTCCGGGACATCAATCTTCCGTGGAGAGCGAATGTAAGGGTTACGAGAATTGAACTGAAACAGGCACAAGGGGAATGATATGGCACAGGTATCCGGGGTACAATTTCGCTGGGGCAAGGCCAATAAGGGCTTTGCCGAAGCGCTGCTGGATGCCGGAAAGACCGTCAAGAAAAAAGCGGCCGAATTCCTTGGTGCAGGCTGTTTGGAATTTCTGAAAAGCCTTGACTGGGAATGGCCGCGTGGTAAAAACAACGGCCCGTATGCGTCCGGATTCCGAGGAGGAGACACGGACCACCCGTGGTTCACTGGTACGCTTCACGATAGTGTCGCCGCGAGCATTATCGACGGCACGCGAATCCTGAGGCTGTACCAGATGGAACCTGGCGCGAGAGAGAACCAGAAAAACTATCGCACCGGAGAAATTTACATCGGTACGGAACTGGGACTCCAGGCGGCGATGCGTGCGGCACACACCTTCGGGAACGGCATCGGAGGACTCCGGGCCGTGCTGACAATCGGAGCCCCGTATACGGCGAAAGTAAACCAGTCTGACGAGCACTTCGATTTCATCTCTCCGATGGAGCAGGACCTTGTCGCGGAAGTAAGTTCGAAACTAGAGGACCTTAAAAAAGTTCAGATTGTTGACAAGAAGAAAAGACGATAATGATAAGACCTTCCGACATACACCCCGATGTGGAACTGCGAGATTTCTTGCAGGGCCGGATCTCCGTAGGGACAACTGGAGGCGGGTCAAAATCCGTCCCGGTCTATGGCGACTGGGAACGCGACACAAACAATCCGCCAACCGATTTTGTCGTTATCTTTATGAACGGCGACATCGATTCCGTCGGGATGAATGTTGAGTTTGCAGAAGGATACATTATGGTCAGTCTTTATTCCAAAATGAACAATGACGGCTCTGTCAAGAAAAACCGCATAAGCAAGATTCTTGCACAGTTCGACACATTAATCGAAGGGATATCAACGGAGAACTACTTCTACAGATACGACCATCAGCGATTCATAACCCCAACGACACCGAATGCGAATACGGGTTATTCGGTTACGACGCTCAATCTTAAATGGCATACTAAAAATTAACAATTAAAACCTTATAGTTATGGCAGCAACTGAATCCGCTATTACAAACCTTGAGGCCTCCGGCAAACTGTTTGCCGGACAGGGTGATCTCGTCATCTTCGACGCGATTACCGACTACACCGGAAAGAGTCTTTCGGATTTCTCAAATCCGAAGTCTCTCGGTCAGATCGTCCAGGACAGTACGACCTGGGAGGGCGAGGATGTTTCCACGACCCAGATTCTCGACGAACAGGGTAACCTGATTACCGCCCGTGTAACGGCCGGTACTCTCGGTTTCTCCTTCGACATCGCCTCCACATCGCAGACGATGGTTCAGACCTTCCTCGCGGGTGTCGCTCTTACCACGAACGCCAACCCGGGCACTATGTTCGATGTGCCCGACGGCGGGTCCGTTACCGGCACCGGATTCGGGACCGAACTCCCGGTTATCACCCGTCCGATCGCTCTGATCAACGACGAGAAGAACCGCGCATGGGTTTACCCGAAGGCGAAAATCACCGCGAACCTTTCGTATGCAGATGGTCTGTATCGCGTACACGCCGTCGTGCTCGCCGAGCAGGTCAATGTCCCCGGCAAGCTCTATACCGGTATGGTTCTCGATGTCAACGCGGCCTAGTCCGAAAGACAGCACTTTTCATCGCAGGGGCGGGCGCGTGCCCGCCCCTTTTCAAATTAAAATCGTATGTCTGAAAGCAATGTAGATAAGTTACTGCAGGGGGATGTAAGAGTAGAGTTGCGTGCCCCTTGTCAAATTGTCGTCAAAGGTAAAGTTTATAATGTTCGTCAGGTAAGCAATACAATCAGACGAAAGATCAGCCTGCTGGAAAAGGAGGCTTATGTGCTTGAGCAAGAGGGGAAGAAAGGCGTTTCGATCAAGAGGGCGAAGAAGATTGTCCGGAAAATACGGACATTGCACAGCAAAACCGCCGCGTATTATCTTCTCGGGAATTGGGCGCTGTTTATTCCATTCCTTTTTGCCATAAAATGGCGGCTCCTCGACCTTAAAGACAACGAAGTAACATACAAGATCAACGAAGCCGGAATCCTCGGTAAAGATGTGGATTTTTTCTTGGCCAACTGGCAACTTACAAAGCAAGCACTCGCGCTCTCTACGAGGCTGGTTGGCGAAGGAATCAAAGAATATGCAGAGAAAATGGAGAGCGCGGCAAATATGTTGGAAAAGGACGCTTTCGGGATAAGCGAGGACGCCAAATAGGGTCGATGTTCGATGCGTCGTCAGACAACGAGAAGATCAAACACATCTATGGGAATTATGGTTTCTGGTCTTGGCTGAAATATTGGTATATAGACTCTTCAAACCAGGTTTTGATGATGTTGTATGACAAAGGGTATTTTGATTACGATTATGAGCATGTTGAACATCCAGAGGATGTTACGAAGTGGGAAGATACTATAATGTCAAAAGAGGAAGTAGAAAAGAAGTTGTCCATGTTCGGAATCGGGAAAAATAAAGATGCTCGGATGTCATTGGAAGAGATACAAGAACACGTTATAAAAAACATATAGATTATGGCAGTCGAAATTCCTGTTATCGTAGATATTGAAAGCGCATTTAACGATGCCGCATCAAGGGTGAACACGGCCATTGAGCCGCTTCAAAGAAAACTTAGCAACGAAGCGTTGAATGTGCAGGTTGGTGTAAGGGCAGACGATGCCGGAAATAAGATCCCGGTTCTTCTCCGGGATATTAAAGATAGCGGCGTAAATAGCATGAGCGTACTCTCAACCGCCATCGACAATGTTTCTCGCCAACTGATCAAAGCCGCAGAGGCTAGCGATAAAATAAAGTTCACCACCCTTCTGGAGGCAAAGTCATACCTGGACGATATGGCGTCAGGCTATTCTCGTGCCCGCACTGAAATTGACGGCCTTGCAAACAGTATGCAGGGCTTGTCTTCCAGGCTTCAGGCCGCTAGGCAGGCAATGGAAACGACACCTATACATAGTGGAGAATTTAAGGATGTCGTGAAAGACTATCAGGCAATCGTGGCAGAGCAGGATCGGTTGAATCAGAAGATTGCCGAAATGGGAATGAAGTCCGGAAGTATTGACAAGTTAAGCGCAAAACTTTCGGACCTTCAGAAGCAGTGGAGTGCGCTCGGTTCAACACAAATGTTCAAGAGCGACGGCTCGCTGAGCACGAAAGCCGAGAAACTCCAGCAGGAGTATGCAAAAATATCTGCGGAGGTCGAGCGCAGAAATGCGCTATTGACGGAAACTATAAAGAAACAGCAGGAATTAGAGCGCACGGTCGCAGCCGAGAAGAAGCATCAGGAAGAGTTGTCTATGATGGCACGGTCTATGGACGACCTCAATACAAAATTGCGTGCCTGGACGCAGGAACTGAACGCATCTGATATCGATTCTTCGAAATGGGATACGGCAGCAATGAAAGTCGCAGAACTGTCCAAACAGATACGACTTGTGCAAGAATCGCTGAGAGATTATATGTTACAGACCGGGAGCATAGACACCGTCAGCGAAAAACTTCAGCGAGTCAATGCCCAGTGGAACGAGATGGGTGCAAGGAGAAAATTTGTCAACGGAGTATCTGGAGAGCTGACGGCTGAAGCGAAAGCAATGGTTGATAAATATAAAATGTTAACCAGCGAATTGAACACAAATTCTCTTACATTGTCAAAGATCCTTCAAAAGGAGCAGCAGATGGCATCTCTTATCGAAAAAAACGCACGGAAGAGAAAATATGAAAATGCCATTCTTAACGCGACGAGCAAGTCCATGATGGTATTGACAGAAAAAGAACGCATTCTGTCGGACCGTTTGAATCGTGCAGAAATTGGATCTTCGAAATATAATCAACTGAAAAATCAGCTTACCGCCGTCAGAAACGAAATAGATATGATAAACGGGAAGAACATCAGAGGTTCGATTGCGGAGGTAAATGATGAACTCGAAAAGTCAAATTCTCGCCTTGGCGTTCTCGTGAAAAATGCACTTCGGTTAGCGGCACTCCACTCAGCAACTAGTTTCATTCGAAATGTACGCGAAGTCACTGCAGAGTTCGAGTTGCAGAGGGTCGCTCTCGGTGGTATAATTCAAGATACACAGAAGGCCGACTCGCTATTTCGGCAGATTAAGGCCGCTGCAATTAAGTCTCCTTTTGAGATTAAAGATCTCGTGTCGTTCACGAAGCAATTATCAGCATATCGTATCGAAACAGAGAACCTGTTCGATGTCACGATGCGGCTTGCGGATGTGTCTGCCGGCCTTGGCGTTGATATGTCTAGGCTGGTTCTGGCATACGGTCAGGTAAGAGCCGCATCTGTACTTCGCGGCCAGGAGTTGAGGCAGTTTACTGAGGCCGGTATCCCGCTCGTGGACCTTCTCGCAAAAAAATTCGGGGAGTTGAGAAACGAAACGGTATCGACTGCGGAGGTTTTCGACCTTATCTCTCGGCGTGCTGTTCCGTTTAAGATGATTGAAGAGATTTTCAACGATATGACATCCGCAGGTGGAACATTCTACAAGATGCAGGAGAAGCAGGCGGAAACACTTAAGGGGCAGTGGATGAACCTCAAAGACTCCGTTTCTATAATGTATGACGAAATTGGTAACACCTCCACCGTGAACAACGCGATGACATCTATGATCAATTTCGCCAAGACAATTTTCAGTAACTGGAGGTCAGTAAGCGGAATTCTGAAGGCTGTCGGCCTACAGTTCGTCAGTTTTAAGCTGTATTCACTCTTCGTCAACAATCTTGTTAAAAGCACGAAACTAGCACGGCAGGCTGCAGTCGCCCACTCCCAGGCAGAAGCCCTTCGCGCAAGAGCTGTAGAAACCGGGAAGAGATCCTTTGACCGGGCCGCCAGATCTATGCTTATTTACGAGATGTACATGAGGAAGGCCGCCGACGCCGGGAATCTTTTTATGCGCGGCTATTATCAGTTAATGGCAACGCTGAGGGGAGGTAAAGGATTGTGGGGTATTGCCCTCACTGCAGTCACGGCCCTGGCGGGCGCTCTTTTCGCGGCCGGGAAAGAGGCCCGGCAACTTGAGAAAGACTTGGCGGAGAATACCGCAAAGGCGGAAACGAATGTTGTTTCATTGCAAAGAAATTTCGCCCGGCTTAGCGAGAAAATACTAAAGGCTGGCTCCGGAACCGCAGAGCAAAGGGAAGCGTTAAAAGAATTGCAAAGGACCTATGGCGATATTCTCCCTTCTGAGGATTTGCAGATTGAAAAACTCCGCACAATGAAGGGGGAATATGACCAGATCAACCAATCGATACGAGATTATATTTTCCTCCAAACATACCAGCAGAATGTCGAGACTATTGAGTCTTCCTTCAGCAGCAGAATAGGGAAAGCTCAAAATAAACTTCAAAAAGCGATCATAAATACGACGAATTTCACAAGAGATGAGGCCATACGCATCATTGACGATATTGCAAAATATTCCGAGGCCGGAGGTCTTGTCGATCGCTCCTCTCTAAATGATATTGTTCGAAATGCAACAGGCGTCGACCTTCTGTCCAGGGCGATGGGCGGTTATTCAACGCAGATCGATCTTTTCTTGCCGCAAGCAGAAAAGTTATCTAGACTTTATCTAAAAATGGACAAGGCTCTTGTTCAAAACGACGAGGATTTACGCTCTCATAGTAACAATGTTGGAATTTATACGAAGGATTTGCAGGAACTGAAAAAAGAGATGGAACAGGCACCTGTTACCACCTTCAAGGAAGGTTCATATGAATTCAACGAGGCGAAACTTCGACAAAATATATATAAAATTGGAAATTTTATAACGAAAGAACTTGCAAAGTCTGATGTAAAGTCCGCATTTTCTAAGTCTTATGTGGATGCCACTGCTGCGACAATTGATTTTGATTCGTTATACGAAGACATAAAAGGGGCACTGCACTACGAGGACCTTAAGAAGACAATTGACGAAATTAAAAAAATGTGGATAAAGATGGCCCCGCAGGAAAGCGAAACCCGTCTAATCCGTGCAAAGATGGAGGAATTCGCAGAGGCCGTCCATCTTCCGATGTCAAAATTTCAAGGAAACTTGAAACAGGACGGACAAAGCCTTGTAGATTATACAAAGCAGATAAATGAGGCCCTTGAAGACGCGAAGAATAAGTTGAATTCAATGAATCTTCAAGTCCAAGAGGCCGCGTCTTCTGGGCACTGGGTGTATAAGGTCCCGACAGAACAAGAACTCTCTGACCAGAATGCATATATTATGGGTCTTCAGATGATGGCCGATCTCTTGTCCGGATTGGCGAAGACCGTCACCCGTTCCGGCGGATCTCAGCCGAAGGACCCGTTCATCACCCTTATAGAGGAGCGCATAAAATTTATGCAGGACTATAAGAAGGGCTACGATGATTTCTCCAAATATCTGTCCAAAGAAGATTCTTTGCAGAAGATTGGTAATATAATGCTCGGGCGCGGAATGTCTCTCGGGTTGTCGAGAGATGAGCAGCAGGAGGCGGCCGAGAATTTATCCCAATGGTATTCAAGGACGATGGAGCAAGTAATGGACAAGATGCGAGACGCTGGTATTAAAGGCGTGTCGGTTTCAGATTTCCTCGCCCTGGACATAAACACGAAAAATAGGGCGCAAAAAGATCTTCAAAAAGTCCTTCAGTCTCTTTGGGATGCCAAAACTGATTATGATGTTAAAGAAATGGCAAACAATTTCAAGAATGCCCTGAAAAAGGTCGAAGAAGAAGTGAAGCGTTCGGAAACAGCCAGAAATTTCTTCAAGGATATTCTGGGAATAACCGGAGACGAGATGTTTTCCGCTTCTCTCAGCGTCGCTGTATATGGCGGATTTGGCCACGATTTCAAGAAGAAGATGCAAGAGCAGCTTGATATTGCGCTTACTGGTTTGAATATGGAGAAGCTTGAAGATGGACTGGAAGAAAAAATAAGAAAAGCATTCAAAGAGCAAGACTTTGATGTGATACGCCAGAATCTCAGCCATTTCAGCGAAGAGACGAGGGCCGTATTAAAACAAATTCTCAACGATGTTGATAGGTATAATGCCGGTCTCGAGAAAAAATTTGCAGACCTCGCCTCGAAGTCCGGCGACATTGCACAGCAGGAAGCGACAATAAAAGCGAAGGCAGAGATGGATATTCGTGACATCAACGAAGCGGCCGATCGTGCAATCCAACAGACAATAAAAAAGGCAAACGAACAAATAGAAAAATCGCAAAACAACGCCGAGAGGAGGGCTATCGAAAATTACAGGGACATCGAGATTGCAAGGATCAATGAATACAGGAATCGTGCAATATCAAATGTTAAGGCCGGTGCAGAATATGAGATTTTCCAAAACAGCGAAGATTTTGTAAAGTATTTTTCGGAACTGAATGTCATGACCGTTGACACGGCAAATAATCTCAGATTAAAGTTGCGCAACGCATACATTGAAGCCGCAAGGGCTGGGAAGATCAGTGCTCGAGAATTGTATAAAGGTCTCCAGATGGTTGATGCGCAATACGAGAAACTGCAGGAGAGCCAGTCGCTGCTTAATGGCTATCTGAAAGAGGGGGCTGACGGTCTATTTAATAGGATGAAAGACATGGGGAACATCATGAGTTCCCTTAGCGCGAAATTCAAGGAGGGGATGAAGTTCGACCCGGACGAAGAGAAATTCCTTGATAGGATGACCCGCATTTGGGGGAAGAAATTCGGAGGGGAAGAGTTCAAGGGTGCGTCTTCTGTCAGTGATGTCATCCAGAATTTTAAGAATAACGGCAAAAGCATCGGTGACGCCGGTGCTGCCTTTGCACAGATGGGTTCCGGAATATCCGCCGCAGCCTCCAAGGCTTCTATGGTTGTTGCCATCATCGACATGATCTTCAAGGCGATCAACGGCGCGATTACTGGAATACAGGAGTTTATCGACGAATTGAACCGCACGCGCTCCGAGGAGTATAAGGTGGCAGACGGGATGAAATATATGAGTGACATCAATAAATACATTTATGAAGGCTGGGAGAAGGTAAAGGCCGGCGATGTTCTTGGTGCCACGATGAATCTCGGTTCCGCCGTCGCGTCCGTGTTTAGCAATATCCGGGAGGATAAGGTTATTAAGATGAACAAACTGATCGAGAAGCAGGACGACCTTCTAAAAAGCCTTACCCATTCATACAATCGCCTACAGGCCGCAGAAGAAAAGGTGTTTGGCGCGGACATCGTAACAAACTACAATCAGAGGCTTGACGCCCTTCGAGCAGAGGTCGAGGCATATCGTAAAATGGCAGAACTCGAGCGGCAAAAGGGGAAGGCGACCGACGAGAAAAAAGCACGCGACTACGAGACCCAAGCGATTGAAGTTGCGGAGAGCATCTCTGATATGCAGGATGAACTCCAGCGGAAATTCGCCGGTACGGACCTTGCGTCGTCGTCCCGTGATTTCGCGACATCTTGGATTGAAGCATATAAATCATTCAGCTCCACGACTGGCGCAATCAAGGAAAAATTCCAGGATATGATCAAGAATATGATAACGGAATCCCTTGCCGCGAAGGTTGTCGAACGGCAGTTGAAGCCGATATTTGATTTAATAGACGATTTGTCAAGGGAAGGTGGGGAATTATCCATGGTTGACATTTCAATTATTGCGAACAAAGCGAGAGCGACCAGCGACATCCTGAACAGCGACTTGACAAACTTAATGAACGCATTAGGTTCTGTCGGGCTTAATGTTCGAACAATGGGGTCCGGCCTTACAGGAATCGCAAAAGACATTCAGGGCGCAAGCGAGGAGTCGATTCTCGGTTTGGCGGCCGGCGTAAATACGCAGAACTTTTATCTTCAGCAGATTAACGCAAATGTCGGCGTTCTTGTGAGTGCGGTATCTGGTGCGTCTTCCGTGGCGCCGTCCCCGACGATAGGAGCGATAGCAGAAACAGACCCGATGCGTGAGCATATATCAAGCATCAACACAAATGTAATGTTGATTGCGGACAGGGTGTCTAGTCTTGAATCAACTCTTAAAAAGGTTGTTTATCCAAACGGCGTAAATTCTACGACACATTATGTTGCAATTCAGTAAAAAAAAATTATCTTTGTGGTATGAAACCAGAATGGATGAATAATCTTCGGCGGGAAGCCTCCTCGCATCATATGTGCGAGGAGAACCGTCGTGCGCTAGAGTCCGTCGATACGCTTGAAAAAGCGATTTCTTTATACAAGAAAACGATTGACTGGGCTCTGGAAGAAGGGTATCCGTCGTATTCTGTTCTTCAGAAGCATTTTTCCGAATGCGGACAATATGGTGTGTTTGTCGATAAGGAATTCCACGGAGAACTGCTCGACGCTCAGGATGTATATGTGTTCCACAATTGTCGGGGGCCCATAAGGACGGGACTGAATGTGGAAAAACGAATCATCCCGATGATGTATTTTTCTAACGGATGCGAGATGACCATTCTTGCAAACGAGAACGAGCTCTGCGATATTCCATCAATGGTTCCTCTGTATATTTTTGGAGATGATAACCGTGTATTCCCGGATCGGCAGGCTGAGAGTGTAACATGGAGGGAATATACCTTCCCGTCAAAACAGTAAATATATGGAAGATCATAGCGCGCTCATACAGATACTCCAAGGGTTTGTTCTCCCGATTATAACCGCAATAATAGGCTGGTTTGCAAAGGTTTTTCGAGATCGGCAGAAAAAAGAAAAAGACATTCTTTCCAATGTGGAGCAGATTCTACAGATTCAAAAAAAATATATCGAAGAGCAAAAGGACACGATTATTGAATCAAATAACATAAATAAGAGGCTTGAGGCAAAATTGGACAAAAAAAACCGTTCCATTCGCCGAGCCAATTGGTGCAAGCACACAAATGATGGCGATGGATGCCCCGTTTTGAATGAAGAAGAGAAGAACGACGACACTGTTCCATCATGCGACACATGCAAATATAATTCCGATAAAAATGCTCAGGAGTAAATTAAAAATCGGCGACGGAGAGTACCGCGACTCTACCGAATACGGGCTTGTTTATCTTGACTCTGATAAACGGGTCGGCGGTCCGACACGGCAATTCGAGGCCGTGTCGTATCCAGAGCGTGACGGAGAGGAAATTCTGGCAAAAAGCGTATTCGCCCCGTTTGATTACAAGGTAAAGTTCTTTATCCAGGCGGATTCCGTGGATTCGGCGAACGACATCATTTCAGAATTCAATTCCGGATTATATGAAGAAGATGCAGAGGACTCTGATACGGATGTTAAGACATTCAAGCAGGTAGAGTTTGTTAATTTATACAAGAGGCACAAAATAGCCGGCACCCCATATCCGATTGATCTTGCGACGGAGTTTTGGCGAGACCCGACCGGGCGCGTAAACGATATTGTTGTCGTAGAGTGGGTAATCCGTGTATCAAAGCCGCAAGATTGTGATTTTAATTATACAGAGGAATGATTAACGACATAAAGGAAATAAACTTCCCGAGTTATGCGACCATATCAAGCGCGACGGCAACGATCGAGAATATGGGCGACAGAAGCATTAATGCGACAGTGAAGATTTACGGGCAGAAAAAGCCCGACTTCTCTGGGCCGTGGGAAGTTGAGTTCCTCGGGGACAGATATATACAACCACTTCTAGAGCCGCAGGCCTCGAAGGACAACACTTCGCTTAACTCGACGATTGAGCTGACATTCCAACACTGGGCTATCTATCAGATGAAAAGATATATGTTCGTAGCCCTCGCTAATGTTGAGTCCGGAACGCCAATTGCGGACAAATACATCGTCCCTCTCGGTCTTTCCCTTCCGGAATTCGCAAAGGCATTCGACGATGTACTGAGATTCTATTTCCCGGATCGTTCTATCTATGTGTATGTGCAGGATAACAGTTATATCAATCCGTCCTTTACGGATTATGATCCGCAAAGGAAATATTTAGAAATCAGTTACACATACATCTGGGAGGTTCTGCAGAAAACATACGAATTATATAATTGCTGGTGGACGATTGAGCGCGACCAGCAGGGGAAATATGCGATAAAATTCGGGTATCCTGTAGCCGAGCACGATAATATATTTACATATGACGAGGCGGACGGGGGGCTCGTGAAAATCGAGCGACAGGTACAGGATGCAGACATCCGTAACCAACTTCTTGGTAGAGGCGGGAATAAGAATCTCCCGTATATGTATTTTAAGGACTACGAGAAATTCCATCCCAATAGCGACAGTGATGCGTATCAAAACATTGGGCTCCCGGATCCGGACGCAATCCCGGAGTTGGAAAACATTTTCTTTTCCGAGTTGCGGGACTTGAATTTCCGTTCATATGTCCAGGGGTGGCTTGTAAATCCGAGCCCTCACAGAATAACAAGCACCGCTGATGGATGGTCCGTGACCTGGAACCAGGAGGCGACCATATTTACTGAATCTGACGGCACCGTACACGAGAAAAACGCAGAGAGGATGGAGTCCGATTGGGCATACGCGAAGGGTGCGACGGATGAATACTTTGACCCCGTCGAGTTTGTCAAGGATGACGAATCCATCGAAAAATATGGACTTCTACAGGGCGGCCTTGATAACAACGAGGAAATATTCCCGTCATTACAGGGGATGACGCTGGAACTACCGTGCATCATCGACGGGCACAATGGGCATCGTGTACAGACGAGGGTTGATGAGGTTGTCGATGTAGAGCCCGTAATTACGGACGACATAGAAAAGAATAGCGTGCTCGGGGAAATTCCGACATTCAAGGAGGAATATAAGTCTGATAGCGCAAAGAGCACTCCGCGCGTCAAAAAAAAGAAGAACGACGGAGAGCAAATTGATGTCACTTTTTATGACATCGGGATAGTAGAATGTCAGACCCCTGTGTTTGATATAGAAACTGACTTCACGGCGAACTTTATTACGAAGCCCACAATTTCGAGCCGGGTTTCATATCAGGTCGAGTATTACCAGACCATTATGAATATGAGCGCCCCGGCTGGAGGATGGCCTCATATGATGTCAGGAATCTATCAGCATGACTTCGACGCAGAACTTGTAGACTATGATGTCTATGACGCAAACACTGGCGAGAAATTACAGTCCGTTACAAATCTTCCATCCGGGAGTTATTATATTCGGGCGAGGATAAATGTTAAGAACAAAGATCTTCGGCTTCGAGCAAAAAAAGTATATAATGGATATCAGTTCTTATCGGATGTTCACTTCCGGGATTGCTATACAAGATTTACGATTGTCTGCGATTTCTATAAGTTTAATGGAGAGATCATACCCAATCGTATTGGAACGAATCCGATATCTGAAACAAAGACTATAGCAAAAGGGGAAACGGCGTCATTCCATCTTATCGGAACAGAGTTTGAGGTCCCTGAGTCTGGAGCCCTTTACATTGATCAGCAGGTATATCTTGACCCGAACGAATTCACGGAATACGAGAAAACAATCAAAATTCTCGACATGTCTTCCGGAGAGGTATTGCCCATTACTTCATTGAATCCGGGAAACTATAAGGTCGTGGTTGATGTTATTGTAAGAAATGTGGGCACAGACCAAAATCAACGGACTTTTACCGTGTCTCTTGCGCCGGCATTTCTATATTACAATATGGAATATGAGGGATGGAAGCCTACATTCGACATCTGGATAAAGAATGTATTTGATACGAGCCGTGGGGATTATTCCGCAGATGACGAGTATGTTTTAGGCGTGTGGGGGCCGCTGGTTACGACGCAGAAGATGGCCGTCACATTTGCGACCGGGAACCTGTCAGGTCACAGTGATTGGGAGTTTCTTGTTGCAGAGGACGGGATCCATTATGACAACAGCAAGACGCTTGTCATCACAGACGACGAGGGCGTGGAGCACGAGGTACGCTCCGAGTGGCGGCTTACGCTCATTAAGAGTGATGCCGAGGCGGACTCTATTCACAAATATGTGCCGTATAAAGATTTTAATGCGGCCAAATATGATCTGTTCTATTTCACGAACATTTATCTCCCTTGGGCTTATGTGTTCGCGGCGGAAAGGCGACTGAATGAATACAAGGAGGGTCAGCTTGATAAGACGAAAAACATTGACCCTACATGGATTATCGGGCTGAACAAGATTTGGGCGAGCAGACACGGGAACGGGGATATAATGAATACTATATCTGTCGGAGACAAAATCACGCTGAAGGACAAACGATTTATTCGGCAAACCGGCATCCAGATGATCGTCAAGTCAATGTCAATAACATGGGGCGAGATTACGGAGCAGGGGATAGGTCTACCGGATATCGAGCTTGTCCTGTCTAACAAGATAGAAACATCACAGTCAACAATAAAGAGGATTTCTGGCGAGGTCGAGGAATTGTCCGCAAAGGTGAGCGGTTTCTCAAACCTGGAACGGCAGATACGAGGCGTGTGTGATGCAGTATATCTGCGAAAAGACGGATTTGAGGACACATCATACTCTCCGACGAGAATGGCGAAGGACATACAATCTGAAAACTTCAGGCACGGTCTTGTCGGTGGAGAGGGGTGGTCAATTGATGTGAATGAAGACGGCGTTTCCGTCCTAGAAGTGGACCGGGTAAATGTCCGCCAGGAAATGAATGTGGGGAACATTGTCGTCAATCAGATAACATCAATTGGAGGGAAGGAGATTCTCTCTGCGGCAAGCATCATTATCAGCAATGTGGAGCCGATCGGGAACACGGACGATGAGGATCTTGTCATGTGGAAATGCTACTTTGATACAAGAGATGGGAGCGTAGCAAACATGTTTGTCGCCGGGGATATCGCGATGTCGCAGGTGTTTGACGAGGAACAAGTTCAATTAAAATACTATCGGTGTGAGGTCTATGAGGTCGGGCCGGATTATATTATACTTAATTCAAAAAACAAAAGCGGTCTTGGCGATCCGTCCGTTGGAGATGTTGTCGTGCAGTATGGCAATATCAACGACACGGACAGGCAGAGCGTAATTGTAAGAAATGTTATAGGGAACGGATACGAGCAAATGATTTCCGGTCTGAACTCGACCACATCTAACGGACAGGTATACTATTTTGCCGGGAGCCTATACGGAGATCCTTTCTTCTTTGTCGGGGACGCAAGCCACTATGTAAACTATGAGGACGGAGAACTTGAGATTAAGGCGAAAGTAAAGATTCTCCCAGGATCCGATGGCGCCGACAACATTATACCGTGGGCGACAACCGATACAACTGGGGCCACGACAACGATCGCCGGAGGCGCAATTCTGTCAAACATTATCGGTGTTTCTGACGAGAACGAGGATATGGTTGCCGGGATGAACGCATCAGACAACTGGGAGGACCCCACACACGGAAAACTCGCGTTCTTCGCCGGAACGGATGAAAACACGGAACCGGATGATGCCGCATACAAGGTTTATGCGGACGGGACAGTCGTGGCAAATAAGTTGATCGCGAACAATGCGGATGTAAACGGCACGATTGTTTCCGGCAACGGAAACATCGGCGGATTCGCGATATCTTATTCATCGTTACAGGCTTCTGAGTCTTATTCTTCCCTATATCTGTCTAGCGGGCTTCTACACTTCAGTAACACTGACACAAAGGTGGATGCGTTCATTGGAGACAATATCTTCCCGGCCCAGGTCGGTGGATGGACCGGAGCGATACGGGCCGACATTAATGACGGCGACCCGTACAATTACGGGAACGAGAATGTCGGTGCCTACTTTGATATTCAGGGGACAAACAGAAAGAACAGCGGAGTTTATGTAGCGCACGGAATGTTTTCCGGATTACGGCCCAGAACAAAGGTAATAAACGGGAATTCCACTCTTTCGGAAGTCGATTTTACCGTTATTGTTAACAATAATGCGACTATAAAACTCCCGTCAAACCCGCAGGGAGGACAGACATATTTGGTGTTTATCGCAGACCGATATAGCGTGACATTCGATGGAAACGGCAAAAACATCAAAAGGGTTCGAGAAAGCGGTACGACTATCGCACCGACGCAGGGCCACACACAAATTAGGGGAGCAGACATGCTTGTCTTTGACGCAGATTCAGATATGTGGATAATGTCAGGATATAATGGCTCTTAAAATTATAGTATTATGTTAAAGGCTGAAATTAAAAATGGAGTAATCACAAACCTTCGACCGGAAGATGTCGTTGTTCATCTTGACGGAGGACACGGGACTCGCTTATACAATTCGGTGAACAAGTCGCCGGATGGTCGCTACTACGAGGGCGAATTCTCTCGGCTTATGGTGAAGAAGGTCTCCGCCGCCCTCAAGGAGATGGGATTCGGAGTATTCATCGTAACGCCGGAGGATAATGACATCTCGCTCCCGGAGCGGTGTCGCAGGGCGAATGCCTACATGAAGGAACACCCGGAAAAGTATCACATCTTCATCTCATTCCATTCTGATGCTGAACCAAAAGCAACGCTCGACAAGGACGGGTGGGGGAACGCACGAGGTATGGGCGTCCATATCGCGCCGAATGCAAGCGAGGCAAGCAAGATTTTCGCCGGTAATGTCTACGACGCCGCGATGGCTATGGGCCTGAAGGGCAATCGCTCCGGAACCGGCCCGAAGGTCAATCCGTGGACGGTCATCACCGACACGAAGATGCCAGCCATCCTTACCGAGAGCGCCTTCCACACCAACAAGCAGGATGTAGACTATCTTTTGAGCAAGAATGGCCAGGAAAACATCGTCAACTATCATATTGCTGGCATCAGCAAGACATTCGACATCCCTTACTCGCTCTGCGTTGCGAAGTAGGTGCGAGAAAACTGCGAAGTTGATAGATAACGAAATATAAATCAACAGTATAAGCATTGCGAAGTAATGAATAAAGCAACAGCCATACTAGCCTCAATCCTCGCGGTCATCCTGATCGCGGGGGCGTTCGTCGGAGGATTCTTCGCCGGGAAGGGGAAACGCGAGGTCGTCGAGGTGAGGGACACCGTGATAACGGTAGAAACATATCGCGATACCGTCACAATCGAAAAGCCAGTCCCCGTGAAGGAGTATGTCTATGACTCCATTCTTGTTCCTGTCGTGGATACATTGCACATCAGGGACACCGTATACATCTCACTCCCGAAGGAGCGGAAGGAATATAGGGACTCTGACTATGTTGCAGTTGTTACTGGGTATAGGCCCGAACTGGAGAGCATCTCAGTCTTTCCGATCACGAAGGTCGTGACGCAGACGATCACGATACACGACAAGAGCAAGCCCAAGCCGTGGGGCGTCGGAATCCAGGCTGGTTTCGGCGGCTTCTACGGCATCAGCGGCAAGAGGGTGGACTACGGCCCGTACATCGGGGTCGGCATCAGTTACAACATCATCAGATGGTAGCCGTCCTCCTCATAGTGGTCGTCCTCGCCATGGTGCTGCTGGTGGCGGCGGAGGTCTGCGATGAAACAGACTTATAAAATTACTAACATTACTAACATTACTAACATTATGAAAAAGATCTGGGGAAAAATTAAAGCGTTCTTCACGAACAAAGACTACCAGTTGCTGATGCTTCTTGGTTTCGGTCTTGCTGCACTTATCTACATTCTCATCGAGCCCGTCGAAACCGTTCCCTGGTGGGCGGCAATGCTCATTGGCTCGTTCCTCTCTTCCGGCGTAATCGTCGCAATCGCTTTCGGAAAGAAGCAGAACCGGAAGGACAAAAAGCTTCACGCCGGAGATATCGTATCGGGCGAGCTCGGGGTCCTTGGGCTGATACTTGCTAGTCTTATAAACATCGGGTAAAATGAAATACACGATAACCAACAACAATCTCCATCTTGTAGATTCATATAAAATCAGCAAGAATAGATTCGACGGGGAACTGAACAGGATTCGGGGGATCCATCCGTCCAGCCAGGTCTGGAAAAGAAAGCGCTATGCAATGAAGCTCGAATGGGCGACGCACAACGGCTTGTACGCACTCGGCATCAAGCGTGACCACACGAAAGATGTCGACATCAACTATCCGCAGAAGTGGTATGCAAAGATCGGATACTTTTTTGTTGGCTGCTGCGTTTGGCTTTTTATAAAATAATTCGTACTTTTGTCAAAACACATATCATATGGCCAGCAATGATTTTATAGCGTTCGAACAAACGGACATGAAATTTCTTGTCGAAATCAACTCGGATGGTTTCGATATGGATGTAGATGATTGGGCTGTTGGCGTTCAGATCGGTACTAGGATAGTCAAAAAGTTTCCAAAGGAAGAATGTCTCAAAGGGGAAGACGGTAACTGGTATGTTTGCATAGATAAAGAATACCTTAAAAAGGGAGAATTGTCTTTAATTGCATACGCACAGGTCCCAGATCCCGACTTTGATGATGGTGTCCGAGACGAGGCTTACAAAGAATATATGGGAAGAGTACAAAAACTATGAGTTGCATTTCCGCTTCGTTCACTAAGTTATATGATGTAAATGCCAAGTTTACAAGAATAACCGACTTTCATGCTCGGTTTGCTCTTGTTTGCGGGGCCGGTATTGGTAGAGAGTTCCTATATGCTAGTGACGGAATCCTTCTCACTGTTGACGGCGGTAAAATTATAGTAAAAAAAATGGTTTAGTTATGAGTGCGACAGTATTACATCAGACTGGACAAGAGGTCCAAAAAATATTAGATGACTCTCACGACATTAGCAATATGATTCCGGAGGAGGCATCTTCCGAGAACAAGTTGGCTGACAAGAATTTTGTCGGAACAAAAGTCGCGACAAAACTGGACAAGTTTGTCCAGATAGAAGTGCCGTACACATACAAAATGGTCGTTCCGGTAGACAGAGATAAACCTTATCTTTTTCGAATAATTGCGACGAGGCAGGATGGAACCGTAAACAATGAACTTGTATACATATACATCAAGAGAGATTCTTCTTACTATACGGTTATTTCCAAGGCTTTTCGTGATTGGGTTGATATAAACCCGGAGAACATAAAAGTATACCAGGACGGGTCTTGGCCACTTGCAAATTTTTATGTTTCTTTCGAGCCGTCTCTTTCATATTCTGGAAATACAACATATCACATCACAGACTTTGACGAAAACGAAATCGCACCATCAGTCTTGCAGAATGTACCAGGGGACACACTCGCGACGATTGAGATTACAAGACTCGCATCAAGTCAGTATGTCGACGGCGTCGCAAGAGAACTTGATTCCGATATAAGCAATATCGACGGCCGGGTGCAGTTCATCGAAGATGTCATCCCATCTTCCGCCGACCCGGATACCAACCAGCTCGCGGACAAGGCGTGGGTGAAGGCTGTCAATGACCTTGTCAACTACTACAAGAAATCCGAGACCTACACCAAGTCCGAGGTTGACCAGAAGATCCAGACGGAGACGGCGACCTACAAAGGGCTTTTCGATAAGTGGAGCGATGTTCCTTTTGATTCCGCCTCTTATCCCATCGACTGGGGAAGTTTCCCGCCGGATAACAATGATTATATCGTCATCCGCGATGCTTCGTTATATGCCACAAAGTGGATAAGCGGAAACGCTGACGGATATAATGTCGGAGACTATGTCGTTGAATATAATGAGATAGATAATGCTTATAGTGGGACATACATCTGTATAGAATATAATGCTGGATCTATGGATCTTCCGTCCGAAGACAGCGAGCACTGGCAGCGAGTGACGGAGAATCCGAACTACAAGGGGACATGGCGGTTCAAGTACGCACAGAGCGGGGAGTATGCTCCGTTCAATTTCCTCCCCGAGTATCAGATCAACGAGGAGCCTCTTACCACTTCGCAGATCGCCGCGCTCGATTCCGGCATCACCGCTGCGAAGGTGACGAAACTCGATGAGCTTCCTACGAAAAACGAGTTGCAGACCGAACTCGCCGGGAAGCAGGATACGCTTGTTAGCGGCGCGAATATCAAAACTTTTGCGGGGCAGAGCCTTCTTTCTTCCGGGGATGTCATCCAGAAGGTGGCGATTCCTGCGGGTAACCACCTCGTAATGCCCAATGGTTCGTATGTCGCGGTAATTAAATACGGAGGGGTGACGATGCTGTTCACCCCCTCTACCCCAGGGGCAAACATTCTTCGGTTGCAGGGGCAACCCGCAGTTAGCACCCCCGATACTGATAAGGCAACATACGATTTTGGAAGCCAGTCGTTCCATTTCGGCACTATCGGAAGTTCCGCCGATACTGCATCCGTCATGTTTATCTCTGGCACGGCTGTGGCGGCTTCCACATCCAACTCTTCCGTGTCTGGTTATCAAAATTCTCCTGTCGTTCTCCAAGACAAACTCGTCTCCGGCACTAACATCAAGACCATCAACGGCACTTCTCTCTTGGGTAGCGATGACATCCAGATAAGTGCCGACACCTCCGACTGCGTGAAGTTCGGTGAGACGATAAGTGCGTTGAACCACTATCTAAAGATTGACGGAGGGGGAGAGCCGTTCTCTCTGATGCTCATCGTGGCGCTGGATGATATAACATCGGAGTACCTCGTCCGTGGAGACAACCAGAGAGTAACGATCGTCAAGATGGATGGAGGCCAGTCATTCGACGGAATGCTGCGAATTGACAAAGACACCTATTCCCCCATCGCCCTCTATCACGAAGACTCCATTGTCGCCACTCCCATCCTTCTCTCTGGCACTATGCCGACCATCACGGACTCGGCATCTGCAAGTGGAGACAATGAGGAGATACCGATGTTCCAGACGAAGAAAGAACTCCCTTCCGGCGGTACTGCCGGTCAGGTCTTGACCAAGGCGAGCGGTACGGACTATGATGTTGAGTGGACGAATGGGGGCGGCGGCTCTTCGGATGTGTTCTGGGCAACTTACAACAGTACGACATACGCAGACATAGTCGCTGCGTATAATGCCGGAAAGGTGGTTGTCTGCTCCTACGACAATACGGCCTATGTATTGTCACGAATTGACAACAACTACGCCTATTTCTATGGCGTTAATCAAACCTTGTTGTACTTTTTGCGTGTTCGCGCATCGGATAGTGCATACTACAAAACGCAATACAACGCAGAGGTAACCTCCAACAAAGTCTCCACCCTCTCCGGCAACGAGACGAACACATCCAAGTACCCCAACACCAAGGCTGTGGCGGATGCGCTCGGCAAGATTGGCGTCATCTCGCACGACATAAAGTACAACGTGGATGGTAATGTGGTCATTAGTCACACAATCACGAATGCAGTAAACGGGCTGATACCACAGGCATTTATCGACAAGTGGAAAGCGATGGGCGGAACATTTACCGAGGGAGGATATTTTGCCATGAATGGGATCGATGATCTGTCCTACGAAGATGCTCTTGCTGTTGATGCTGCGGGAATCCTTACAACATGGACTGCAAATAGTTTCGCTTATTTTTTGATGAGCCAAAGTGGACTCATCACTTCTGATTCTGCTGCCGGCGTTATCTATAAAAAGGTTGCGCCAAGAACAATGTACCCGCTGCAAATATCGGGTATTCCTGCCAATTCGGGATCAGTGTATTTCTTTATGCGATTCTCTCCGTTGGAAGTATTGAAGGCCGAGGCGTCTATAAATATTCGTGCGAATACGACAAATCAATATTTTTGCTCTAACGCCAAGCGACTGCGGAGAATTGAGAACATAACCTTTGAAATAGACTTATGGACTTCGCAGCCTACCGGATTGTTTAATCTTGTAAATATCGAATACATCCAATTTACAAAACTTGCATATTCGATGAATTTGTCCTCTTGCCCGGCATTCTCCGCCGAAGCAGTTGCTTATATGGTAGCCAACGCAGGGACTGCGGACATCATCATCACCCTCCACGCCACGGCATACGCAAGGGCGATTGCAGATGCCGATGTGAAGGCAGCACTTGCAAATCATCCCAATGTACAACTCGGACAATAAGACTATGAAAGAAAGGATAGCACAAGCAGGCAACTGGCTGACACAGGCCACCCTCGCAGAAGACGAACAGCGGCATTTTTGGACAAGTGTTTCCGGCTACGGAGACCTTGACAACCTCTTCACCGAGTGGAGCGACGAGCAGAAGGCCGAGTGGGAAAGAGAACACCCGCAGGAAGAAGTTAACGAATAATGTCCGGTGTAAAAGTCAGAGTAAAAGTTAACCGGAATAAGCCCGGAGCAGGCACGCTTCTTGCAAGAGTGCCTGTTACCGTTACGCGGAAGCCGAACCCGACGGGGGAGAGGATTTTCCAGACGCGGGCCCAGTTAAACTTGCACATTAGCCGTGGAACAAGACCAACGACATTTGTTTCTAGAAGACCTCGTTAGAAAGTTAAGGTATATCACTATTGCGGTGCAACTTATGCCGTTTATATATGGTGTAATATATATTATATGTATGGTATTATACCTTTTCGTGCCGGAAGGGTGGCTGGTTGCACTAGATACGATGTTTTATGTATCTCCGACCGTTGTCGTTTCTTTCCTGGTTTTCTCGAGCATACTGCGATTATGCAAGTGGCACAAGGCGGCGTGCATTGTTCCGGTCATTCCGCAGGGGATTTCTCTGGTAGACAAGTATGTCGTATGGTTCCCGTGTTCTGCGGCGACGATTACGATTATTGCCTCAACTCTGTTGACTGCAGTGTTGGTTTTTTGTGCTTATAAAGTTTTTATGAAATAATGGAACAGGAAGAATTCATCATCGAGGTGCTTGATCTTTTCAAGTCGAAGTTAAAGAACGGCACTTGTGCGAAGTCTCAATCGGATGCCGTGTATAATGTAATAGCGGAAAATCTTGATTTGTTCGCAACCGCAGACGAGATTGCGGATCACTACGGGAAATCCAGGGACGCGGTGCATAGTATCATCAAGAACAAGATGTTTGAAAAGCCCAAGCGTAACATAACGCTCTATAATTTCAAGGCATTCGCGAAACTCATACCGTCATCTTGGCGTAAGAAACGCTGACGGCCAGCCGTTTAGCATTATTTTGCCCATCGCTTCATTGCGGTGGGCTTTTTTGTCAACTTTGCAGTAGACAAGCATGGCCATGCAAGTCTATTGTGAAGTTTAATTTTTTAATGCTAAAACACTATGGCAGAAGATAAAACAATTATTATGCCCGAAAACCAGAACGGTTGGGGCAACATTCCTGCCGTTCTTGCTCTGAACGGACTTGGGTACAACAACGGATACCCGTATGGTGGCGGTCTCTTCGGCGGTAATGGCTCCGGCTTCGGTGCCGGCATCCTCGGCGGCCTCCTCGGCGGCCTTATCTGGAACGGCATTGGTTATGGAAACTGGGGCATGGGCTCCTGGGGGAACGGCGGTGGTGCTGCAGCGGCTTCCCTTGGCGCACAGGCCACGGCTATCGGCAACACGGACACAATCCTTCGCGCTATCGACGGGACCGACGCGGATGTCCGTCTCCTTGCCACAACGCTTAATAGCGATGTGAATACCGTGAAGACGAACCTCTCGACACTCCAGAACGGTCTCACTGCCCTTACTGGACAGACCGGTCTTTCTGCGGCCCAGATCATCAACGCCATCCAGGCCGGTGACGCTAGCCTCGCTGCAAACTTATGTTCGTGCTGTTGCGAGATGAAGCATCTCGTTACATCCCAGGGTTATGAGAACCAGCTCGCAACCCTCCGTCAGACCGAGACTCTTGCCGGTGCCATCGCAGACCTCAAGTCCACGATGATTGACCAGTTCTGCGCCGCCGAGAAACGCGACATGCAGCAGACCATCACCCGCCAGGGCGACATCATTACCCAGCTCCGCAACGAGGCCGATAACGCCCGTCAGACTGCGCAGTTCGGCGCCATGCTCGCTCCTATCGCGGCAGAGGTCAACGACATCAAGTGCAAACTCCCGAACACTGTGCCAGTAACCTATCCGAACATCCAAGCCGTTAACAACACCCCGAACTTCGGTGGTTTCTACGGCGGGTTCAACGGATTCGGATACGGCCCCGGCTGGGGTAATGGCAGCTACTGGGGTTAATCGTTCCCGGGAGTAGAAGAGTTCTTTGACATACTGACAAGGTTTTCACGGTCGGAGAAAAGTTTCCACTCGAAGCCTTTATATTTCGACTGCCCATGATGTATACAGCGTCGAATTCCGTTTATATCGAATCCGTCTCTAGCAGCGTCGCAATAGGATTCGTAAATCCTTTTGTCGTTTCCACTAATCCTAATTATGGGTACCTGTTTGTGCAACGGGGTGTTTGTCATGAGGCGTTTTAGTGTAATCGGATTTCTTCTGTTTTCAGATGCCGTACACCATCGGAGGTTCGAAACACTGTTGTTTGCAGGATTGGTGTCGATGTGGTCTATTTCTGGTTTCCCTTCTGGATTGGGAATAAATGTAGAAGCAACTAGCCAATGGACAAATTTTCGAAGATAGGTGTTCTCTTTTCTTAAAAAGATATACTTATATCCCAGTTTGTCTGTTATCGGCTTCATAACCCGTCCTTTGACCGTTAAACTTTTCCCGCTTCGAACTGTAGTTCTTGGCATAGATGCAATTCGCCCCATCGTAGACGCATAGTATGCGTTGTTTATATTAGGAATTGCTTTCCACTCTTCCCCTTCGAGTCTAATAGACTCAATGAATTCTTGATTTGTCATAATCTTTCAAGGTTTATGTGATTCAAGGATTTGAAAAGAAAGGGAAAGAGACCTTGAAAACTCTTGTCAGTAGGTTAATTACTCCTACCTATTCCCTTTTGCAAATTTACTAAAAAGATTTGACAATGGCAAGATTTCCATTTCAATATGTAAACATCAACGGTTTGCCAACAATTCAGTCCCGCTCCGTCATCGTTACGGATACATCGGTTGACTTCAAGTTCAATCCGGACTGGGACCGCAGACCGTTCCGTGGGCTGATCCTCGTGTATCTTTCCGAGGAAATCCCCGCAGGGACTACTACTACGCTTCCGATTCGTTTCTCCATGGGCGGCGCCACGAGCAACGTGACCCTCGCCGGCGGAGCAAACTGGACGGTGGCCGACATTCCTGGACCAGGTGTCTACCTTCTGTACTACGACAGGCTTGCTGACACGCTCCAGCTTCTCAACACAACAATTTAACAACTTAATTTTCAACAACTATGCTTAGTGCACTTAGGCCCGGAACGCCCGTCTATGTTCTTTATAAGAACGAACCGCGATTTGCGGTCGCAAAGGTTTCTCAAGTGAGCAACCAATATCCTAACCTCGGATACCAGCAGCAACCGCTGGTGCCGGGAAACAACCTCGCCGTCAATATCGTCATTGAAGTAGACGGCAAGTTGGAACCTTATGAGAGGATTCCTCTCAACACCTCGATAGCAGAGTTCCCCGACAAGGGGGTCATCATCAGCGAGACAAGGGACGGAATCATCAACGAGGTTAATGCAATTAAAAGCGCGAGCGTTACGGCGCTCCAGCAAGTAGATATGCACAAGAATGTTATCGCTTCTTGCGACAAACTTCTCTTCGACCTGAACCCACAACTGCGAAAGGAAGAGGAACAGGCGAAAGAGATAGCCAATCTAAAGGAGCAACTTTCTGGAATGAGCGAGCAGATCGCGGCCCTTACGGGAATGCTCTCTAAGTCGCTGGGCAAGAAAAAGGAGGAATAACAAATGGGATATGCAGTTTACAATTTAAGAGGTAGTTACGGTCGCAAATCCGACGCGAAGAAGTTCGAAGAGGCCGCGATGATGGTCGAGGAAGGGCTGGAGTGTATGCGCGAACTTGCCGACGAAATGGAGGACAAGTATTCGGAGCGCAGATATGCGATGCGTAGCTACGGACGTCGTGGCGCCTATGGCGAACGCGACGAGTGGGACGATGACGAGATGTACGGAATGCGCCGTCGTCGGGACTCCCGTGGAAGGTATATGTAGAACTCGGGGCGGGTCTAGGCTCGCCCCATAAATCGAATTGAAATGACACGACTGGACTATTACGACATCCTGCCAGCAGGAATGGATGCCTACCTCAGCAACTATGGGTGGCATTTCAGCAAGGCCTTGTGCGAATGGGCCGTATCGAAAATGCGCGACAGGGATGACCAGAGGGTCAAAATGAAGACAAAGGACGAAGTCGAATCCATCCTTAAGACACACGGCGTGGAAATTAAGAACGATTATGGATACGACAAAGTCTTCGTCATGCATATGGGGCTTAGCGATTATGTGGGAAGCTCGATCCCGGACGAGGCGCACCTCGCGAAATATGTGAAAGATGTTCTTGACGACAAAGACGGATACGAGGGTGTGGCGCTCAGCAGATTCCTCGCGGACTGCAATGGGAAGGGGTGGCCGATCATCTGGGAAGATATGATATAGGAATGATTTCGCGCAAAGTACATATCCGGCATTGGGATGTTTTGTTCCTGTTCTCCTTCGATCCTAACGATATGGAGCGCATCTACGATGCTCTTATCTGGGCCGACGCTCCGGATTCTATCATTTCACAAGTATCAGAGAATGTTTATGCCGGTCGCCTTAACGAGGGCTTTACTTTCAGTGAGCCCTCGCTTAGGCGTACAATCTTTGCTACCGGAATTGCCGAAAGCGGTCCGGAGGTACTTGACAGTGTTGTACACGAGATTATTCACATCTGCCAGCATATCGCGATCGAAGAAGGCATCGACCCGCTCGGAGAAGAATTCGCCTATCTCGGTGGAGATATATCCAGAGAGATCAGCGACATAGTCTGCGAGCTTTCGTGCCCGCATTGTAACAGCCGGCGCGGCTGAGGCAAGTTTCGGCGCCGGTTATGTTGTCACCCCGGTTTTGCGGTTCCGGGGTGACTTTTTATTGATTTTAAACCTCAAGAAAATCCTCCGCCTCAAAGGACTTGTGATAAAGATAGGCAAGAGGAATAATCATCTTCGCACAGAATCGGTCAATCGTAGACTTCTTTGGCAGTGTCTTTCCGTTTTCGATTTTCCACAACGCGGATTCCGTTATACAGAGATCCTTCGCCATCTGCGAGCGCGAGATCTGTCCAAGTTCCCGCATCTCTTTCATTGCTCTTCCAATGTTCATTGTAAATAAAATTTGTTTAACATCTCTTCTGTTACGATCCCCTCGCCCTTAAGGCTCCGGAGCGTCTTAAATATCGTATCTACCGAAACCTGATCGGTAGAATGGTCCGCAAAAAGAAGCAACAACCTGGCCATATCATTACCGTCGCGAAACCACATATCGACATTCTTGTACTGGTTCTTTTTGTCTGCGTCGTAAATGTCCTGCGTAAGGCTGTCGTTTACAGAGCAAGTGGCGCGGACATATCTCAGATAGTCCTCGAACTTCTTCTTCTTGTCCTTCTTCCACACAACACGATTCCTCTGCATGCGCCTCTCGCAGTCACGCATTATAAGGTCCATTGCAATTGACATGATGTACAAGACGCTTGTCTCGACCTCAATTTGTTTCATCTCTAAGGAGTCCATTCTCTCTCAAATATTTGATCCTGTCTTCTTTTGTTTTGTATATTCCGCAGTTCGGAACGCACGGCTTATGATCTACCCGGCACAGACCGAGTTTGAGGTGCACGCAATCTTCCTGCCCGCCAACTCTGATTCTTGATGGAATTTTAACGTAACTCATTTTTGTCCTCCTTTTGAAATTGTTTAACCCATTGTGCCACGTTCACATAAGCCTCCGCCAGCCCCCTTGCGTAGCCGTGCAGGTACTCATTATATAGTGGATTCTTCTCCGCCTTAAATTTCTGCTGAAGGTTCAGCCGCTCTTGGCTCTTTTTTCCGTGCTTTCGGAGAGTAAGATAAAAGCGTTTAATATCAAGCATAATTATTCCTCCCTTGATGTTACTTTCGCTATCGGCTCGCTCCCGAACTGATGAGCCGGTGATGCATCAACTGTATAGTTGAGCCTCTCTGAAGCTGGCCTGTCCAGCCACAACTGATGGCGGATCGCCTGGTGGATGTCGAAGAGGATATCTGCCGTATTGTCATAATGCACACCGTAATTGGCGTTCGGTGCGAGATTCCAAAACCTCCGTTTGATTTCCTTGCAGAAGGTTTCTGCGTCTTCTCTCATCTTGTGCCAGCCGCCATCGAAGTTTTCGTCCATAAAGTTTCCGGTCGCTTCCTTGCATCGCCTCTCCCACGCTTCTTCAAATAGTTGCTGGAAAGTCCAATCCTGTCCTTGAATCAAGCGGGGGAATTGATCACAAGCAAAAGACAAGAGTCGTGCTTGCTTTTCCGTGAGTTCTATGATGTATTTCTTTGCCATAACAATAATTTTTTATATCTTTGTGTTATCTAATAATCAGGGGGTTATCCCCGATGCCTGGAAGCATTTATTAGTTATATGGAGTGGGTTCAGGCCTGCTCCTTTTCTTTTGCCCAATCAGCCAACCTCCAAGCGACACATCCTTCCAGAATGCAGGGTGTTCCCGGCAATCCTTTGGAGCAGTCACCTCCGTTGAAATAATAGGAACAAGTCATTTGTTTCTTTGTCCGCTCATACTCTTCTTGTGGTATGGATGCAAGGCGTTCTTTGAGGGTCATAATACGATCTCCTTTTCAATTTTGAGAAGCCTTAAGGCGTGCTGATTATTCATATTCCCACAAATAACCTCCAGCACTTCTACAAGTATATTCTTTTCCCCTTTTTATCAAAACCTTACCAATCGCACAATTATGAATGTTTGACGATCCTATACCAGTCATACGACTTGCTTCTTTAACACTGTTGTAGGTTTTCAGATATTCTCCATCAAGAGAAACCTGCTTTATTCGTTTTGATGTTCGCTGAGTTCTTGTGCCATACTTTGTATTGTATTCTTTAGAACACCACTCAAGGTTATCCACAGAATTATTGAGTTTGTTTTCGTCCTTGTGATTCACATCGCTTAATTTGCCATCATTCGGAATGAAAGCAATAGCAACAAGGCGATGCACAGATAGACATTTTCTTTCACCATTTTTGCATAGAAAAACGGATAAATATCCATCCTTCGTGATCTGTTGCTTTAACAACTTCTCCTTAGACATATATTTAAACTTGCTTCCTGCATTCTTAATGCGAGAAACACTTTTGATTCGACCCCTGTTTGATATTTGATAAAGGACCTCATAATCTGGCATTTCCTTCCATATTTCGCCATCAATATCCATTTTCTCAAATGTACTAATGGCTTCAGAAAGGATAGCGCTGCACACGATTGGATTCTTATAAATTGATAGCAGATTATTGCAGATAAACTGTGATACGTCATCCATTTTATAGTCTTCCCGCTTGAACCATTGTTCAACCATTAAATCTTTACAAGTCATTTGCTTTCCTCCTCCATTAAAATGGCATTTCGTGAAGCCACTACCAGAGCAGCGGCTGCTATCGCAAGGAGAAACCCTTCGGAATTTGTGAGCTCTGGCCTGTTCCAAAAAAACCAATCAACCGCAATTACGATGATTGCGATAACCACGGCAATAATTGTCGCCCCAAAATTTCTTTTCATTTGTTTTCTTCCTTTATTTTATCAATCAGTTCCAGTAGTTCTGCCCGCAATATTGGTGCTGGCTGTGCATCTCCGAGAATCTCTGCAATACGGGATTCGATGAGGGAGATGATGTCTTTTGTGGCTTTCTCATAACCATTGATAAAATGAGGACGGAGAGAGTCACAAATATCTCCTTTTATTCCACCCTTATACGGATAGGCCTCAAATGCTCGTTGTTCTGCTTTGCTCATATCTATTCATTTTTATACATGTGTTCAGGGGCCTCCAGAGCCAGTTCCTTTTCAATTAACCCACGATAATCAAACATATTTTTATTGAGCCAATCAATACTATTTGACATACTAATTCCATCAAAATCACAAGCTAAACAATCATATATTCTTCTCTCTTCCTCAGTCATGCTTGACATCGGTCGAAGATATGGTCTCACTTCCTCAACAAGCGGGGAACCGGATATGTTTGACATAAACGGCTTCAGAAGAGTGATTCTTCCAAAACCTACTCCTATTATGTTAAAGTCATCGTCGCCCCATCTGACAATAAGTCCATGATGCGGCAACCTTGCGCATAAATCGATATAAAGAAGATCCTTATCTTCGTCAGCAATCTTTTTCATTTTCTTTAAGTTTTATCGGTTCACCTTTCTTGACAGCTTCAATCATATCAAGAACTATCGCCGTTTCAACAAACCCACCAACTGGTATTCCGCTGCACAAATTATCATATATCTCTCCAAAATCTTCACCGTAAGCAGTTATGCATCTTTCTCTGAGGCTGTCTGGCTTTCGTGTAAAGAATTCTTTTATTTTCTTTATTATGCTCATATTAAATGCATTTTTTAATTTTCAACATAATATCTGATTACAGCTTAATGATTATTCTAAAATTATAGGTTCGATATAATGATAATAATCCATAAAATACTTCTTATGAAGAAACACCCGCATTATTATAGGTTCTCCGGAATAAGCGAAGTCCATTTCAAACAGCTTCTCCCCGCTCTCTGTATCCACAACTGCATATATTCCGATCAAACTTCCATCGTTTAATTCGATCAGGCGGTCAAGATTTTTTGATATGTATATTTTATCTTCGATGTTGTCAATGAAAATAAACTCTTTTGCTATCTCTTTATCCATATTAAACTCGTTTGCTATGAAATTTACATCGTGTTCCATCTTTTGATAATGAGCCTGCGCTTCTTGCAGAAATCATTCTAAACATAGACTTAACATTACAGACAAGAACTTTTTTCACTTCTCTTCTGCACTTCAACCTGCTCTGATTGTCAACCCTCCAGTAACAATCTTTGCATATGAAATCTAGTTTTGCCATAGTTATTTCTCCTTGTACATTCCTTCCGGTGCTTCCAATGCCAACCCTTTTTCAATCAATCTACGATAATCGAAATGATGTGATAAAAGCCAATCAAACATATTCTGTTCATTTGCTATATTACACATCATTGGCTGAAAATCCGGGTGCATTACCATTTTCGGCAACTTCATATTCATCTTTTTTCGAGCACGGACATTCCTCAAGATAACTCCAATCAATATGAGACTTATCTTCTGTTGATCCCCACCGACTCATAGCAAAATCATATTGATTTTCTCAAAGAGATTTACCGACATAATTCTTTTTGAACCATTCGGATTTGACGATGTCTTCATAAAGTTTGCGATAGTCTTTCTGCTCTTTCTGTTCATCAATCTTCTCTATGCGAGTAAAATAACCATTTGGAAACCCACCTCCTGGAATTATGTGGTCAGATCCCGTATTGTCTTTAAATACTACGCGATAAAAGTGAGAACCGTTCGGACCTTCAATCTTTTCAAAATGCTCGATGATAAGTGGTCTTCCGTCACCGTCAACCAATTTTACCTTATCACCTATCCTGAAACCGAACACATTGTCTATCTTCTCCAGCCCATATGCCCCTGGGTTGTCAAATACCTCCTGTCTTCCAGCATTCTGACCTTCTCTGAAGGCTTTTTGGGTTTCAGTTTCTTTATCACATTCTGTGGGATTCTGCTCTTTCTGCTTTTTGATTTCAGCGTATTTGTCAAGTATTTCCTGCTTACCTTCCCGATAGCCTCTCCAATATTCTTTATTTGCATCTTTCTGATTTTCAAGGTATTCTTTTACCTCGAGAATATCTGTATCACCAATAGCATCCCAGGCCAAATTATGTTCAAGATATTCTATTCCTTCTAGTGCAGCTTTCCTTAGTCTCTCGTCCTCGCTCTCGCGGAGTTCGGGAATGATGGTTTCCAATGCTTCTTTATCCTCATCATCAATACACCAAGACATTCCGCTAATACGCTGTTTGACTCTTGCTATTGCTTTTTCGTAATCCATAATGCCATCACTTTATATGCATTTCAATTTCCGGGTCGATATGGTTGACAAGAGAGAAAGACAGATCTACCTCTTTGCCATTGTAGGTGATAGGGATATCCCCGCAAGTAATATTGTAGGTAATTTTTGTAACCTGCTGGATAAGTTGGTTTATGGTCATTTCTTATAAGTTTTTATCAAAAAAAGCCCCGGCTGGCATCTTAAAAAACCCGATTTTTCCGTGCGGTTCTTTTGCCGGGGCATAACTCAATTCGCGTCCCGAAGTCCGAGTTCATAAAAATGGCGCGCAAGGCTGTAGATGCCGGCGCAGTCCTTGCGCTCAAGGCTGTGTTCCCAGATGTAGGACTCGTATTCCTTCAGGAACTCTTCGTATGTCATCCTGCTATTCATTCCACATCCTCCCCAATTAAGACACTGAGAATGTCCTCGCTGTCTTCATACGGTGCGTCGGCCAGGACTTCCACGCTCTTGATGTCTATCCAGCGGACCTGGCCGTAATACTCCTTGAATTCATACGATTCTACGATCTTCTTTGCGGAATCTTCAGACTCAGCGATCACATTAAAGACCGCAGGGAGATCCTCCTGCTCTTCAATGTCAAAGACGCCGGACCCGAGCCAGTCAATCGGGCATTTCCGAGACTCACGGAGGTATGCTCCGCGAAACTCAACCTTAATTTCATACTCTTTCATATCAACAGTGTTAATCAATTCTTATCTCTTTCGCCCAGCGAGAGAGCGTACCCTCGCAGAGCGGCTTTCCGTTCCTGGTTCCGAACGCGGCAGGATTCTTCTCGTACATCTCTATCGCCTCGGCCAGTATTTCGCGGCGCTTCCTCCCGCGAAGCAGCTGATTCGTGACCCAGAGGTACAGCGCCGACTTCGCCCTCCAGTCATCTGCCTGCTTTGCACTGACAAGCCCGGACGCAATACAGCCGGCCGTGGTGTCTGCTCCCTTTTCGCGTCCGAGTTTCTTGACATACCGGCCGGTGCGGCTTACATGCCCTCCGTTTTTCTTTATGTCATCCTTGATCGCGTCCAGCGCTCCTTTCGTACGGGAGGAGATCAGCTCGCGCTCATATTGAGCGACAGACGCGAAGACGCCGAGCACCATCGTGTTCACGATCGGCATATCGACGAACCGGATCTGGATGCCGGTGCCGAGGACGCGGAATGTGAACTCCACATCACGGGCGAGACGGTCGAGCTTCGCGATGACGAGCGTGCAGTTGTGAGCCTTGCAATAGTCTATCGCGGCCCACAGTCCATGCCGTGTCCGCGACTTACCGGACTCGACATCCTGGAACTCGTGGTCGCATACGCCGCCCTCCCTTGATATGAGGTCGAGGCACATCTTCCTCTGTGCGTCAAGACCGAGGCCGGAATTACCCTGCCTCTTCGTGGACACGCGAAGATATATGCAATACTTCAAATTCATGTCTACCTTTTTTCGTTTAGCAATTCCGGGATGAATGCGAGCCCGCAGAGTATAAATATCAATAAACTCATAACAACAAAATTTACATCACATATTCAAAAACCGTGCCTACCGGGAAATTTTCTCCGTCAAAAACGCGTCAACCTTGTCATAGTAAGAATCGCCGTCCTTAATGTCATCGAGTACATCGCGGTCCTTATATTCAGACCAGAACTCATCTGCCCACTCGCGAATTTTTGCGAAGGCCGACTCGCGAGCCATATTTAGGCCTACGGTTAGATGTCTCCAGCACTTGTCATAGAACTTATGACTCATCGCCCTGGCTGTAAACTCCTGAATGTTTGAATCCCGAGTAATTCCTTTGTTGGGCGTCAACAGCGCATCGCTAAACGAATCGATGGCCTCGTAATATCCGATCCGGTCGCGCTCGGACTCCTTCAGCGACCACCACCAGTCCTCGAACTCCTGTGTCCAGATGCGGATGTCCTGCAGAAGAGCTCTGCTGTCCGGCTCCTCCATCTTGTCATACAACTCTTGATACACATTGATCGTGATGTCCTGAACCGCCTCTACAAAGCACGATGCGCCCGGCTTGATGCGGAAGGTTTCTTTGTTTTCTTCTCCCTCTATCAGGATATTGTCATCGGCAAGAAGATTGAGAGCATCCCAAATCTCGCCACATGTCGTGTCACCGGGAAGGCCGGCCCTTGTTGCAATGTCATTGAAGTTGCAGTTTGGATTTTCTGCGATAAAGTTTCTGATTTGTTTCTTGAGTTCCATTTCTATATAATTCTAATCCAATAATCTTGTGCGTTAATGCGGCCGCCGAGGTCCTGGTTGAACAGGATCTCAAACTCAAAGGGATAATATTTACCGATCACGGGGAAATTATCTCCCTCCATTGATATCTGCCTCTTAATCTCTCCGTCAATCTCGAATCTATCCCTCTCATCTATCGGGACTCCGTCTGCCGCCCATTCTTGAGATAGAAGGTCCCATCTGCCAACATAAATTGTCATAGCCTATTTGTGTTCATTTCTTTCCATATACGATAGATGTTGCCATAAAACTCGGACTCTCCCATTCTGCCGGGAGCATATCCCAGCGGCCTACATAGATTTTCATTTCTGTTTCTTTTGAGATTTAACTATCGTAACCTTCTTGCCGGCATCAACAAGAACCTTGACCGCCTTCCAGATATCCGCATCCATCTGGTCTGCGAAGAAATGGAAGTCATCGGCGCCGCGATAGCCGTCATCCTTCATCGCACGCTTGAGATGACCAGTGTCGCACCAGAAACCGATAAGCTGCACCCTCTTATCACCCTTCTTTACCTTCGTGCCGAAATCATCGTAGTCTTCCTTAGCCTTGTAGAAGTACATGTCCGCCCAAAGGTCTACATTGGCGTGACACATCCAGTTCTTAAATTTCCTTTCCGGCTCATCCGGCCATTTCTCGGTCTTCGTGTAGTAACCGATGCGGTTTACATAACATACATTGAGTGCCATAACTATTTCTCTTTCTTAAATTGAGTTTTCAGGACTATCTCTTTGCACCATCCTTTATTTGGCGATGTCCGTCTATTCCAATATTCGCAGAAGTGTCCACGATAGGAAGACAACTTGCACATCTTACAGCTTTGATACATCTCCTACACCTCCACCGCTACAAGGTTCGCGACCGTGAAGCACTTCCAGGACTTGGCCACGCAGTCCCAGAACTTCATAAGTGCCGGCACATCCGGCCTCGCCTCACCCTTCGGCTCCCAGAGCGTGCCGTCCTCCTGCTTCATTAGCGACCGCTTGAGCGTCCCGACGGCATCCCTGACCGTGCCGTCCTTCTTGCGGAACTGGAATTTCACTGCCTGCTCCAACATCTTCTCCTGAAGGAGCATAATTTCGTCGGCCTTGAATCCCTCAATGCCGAGCTGAATCAAATCTTCTCTTGTTTTCATTGCGTTACTTTTTTAGAAGGTTATTGAAAAACTCTACGATTCTATTGAATGCTACCTCATTGTGGCCGGGTTGCCACTCTCCCCCGGAATATAACTGCTCGGAGAGGTAGTCTTCGCTTCCCGTCTTCTCTGTCCACCCCTCTTTCGTTACAGACACGCAAAGCCAAGGTTCGCCATCGACAAAACGGGTAGAAATAGACAAGTTGACATCCGTCTTGAGGGTGTCGCGCTGCAGCTTCTGCAGCTTCTGAAGGTAATTATAAATTGTCATAATCTTAAAAGTTTTGTTCTACATAATCAAGCATAGACTGCAGCGATGCAATCTTCTCGCGGATGACCTCCGGAGAATCATAAATCCGCCAGCCGCGAACGATCCCGTTACGGATGGACGCGACCTGAATTGACTGAAACGCGGCACCGAGACTGCGGGCCGCTTCATTGATGCTCTTGAACACCCTCTTCTCGCCGGTGCTCTCATTAAGAGCGATGATCCCTTTTGCTTTGTTTATCATCTTTACTAATAATTAAGTTAATGTATTCCACCCACTGGGCGACTGTGTCAAAACGGATGCTCTCTCCATCAATGATGGAAGAGTATCCAGAGGTACGCCCGTACAGGATGTACCCCTCATACTTCAACAATGCTCCCGTCATACCCACTCAGACAAATAATCAATGGCATCTCCGATGGCGGAGACGGCATCCTCAAGAGAGGATATGGCCTCCTCTGACTCTTGATACCTCTCTGTGTCCTGCAGGCTCTCCGGCGTGTTCTCGTACGCCTCCTGCTCTTCGTCCAGAATGCACTGGACATCATCCTGCAACTCGGCCAGCCTATCGGCGACCTCGCTGATCTCTTTTCTTCTTCTCTTGTTCATAATTTGAATACTATCAAAATTCGTGCCGCGAGTTATCAGATTACTTTTCCGGTTATAATGTCAGTCCACTGTTTCGCCGTGCATACGCAGTACATCTCTTTTGATGTTAGATAGTGTACCTCAAGTACGAGATACCAAGAGGCATACTTGTTTGCCTCCTCCCTAGTCGCGTACCATTTGACCTTCATATCAGTGTGCTTCAAATAAGATTGTTTCACCATTCTTCGCTCCCCAGCATCCTCCGCCTACCTCCGCGCAAGCGCTGCAGTCGCCGCCGCAGAGAATCTGCTTGTCCGTGCAGTGCGGCCCTTTCGTCCCGCCCGCCCAGATCGGACTGCTCACGGGCAAGTTGTGCGGATTCTCAAACTCTGCGCCTCTCCAATCGGAAAAGATTACATGGAGGTTCTTCGGCAGAGGTCCGACATTGTCAATCCAATCATTGACTACCAGGTACATCTTCGTGAACACGAGGAACTCGCACGTCGGCACAAGCTCGGCAGTCCGAACCATATTACGGAAATAGAGGTGGTCCTTAATGTCCCCTCCCACATGAAACCGGAAATACCGCAGCGACTTGACGCGCTGCCTGATCTCCGACCAATACTTCTCCGGATCGGCCTTCAGAATCGCGCTGTTGTTGGCCCTCGCCTTCTGAACGGTCTTCTGAAAACATACGTTCCGCACATCGTAGCAACCCCTGGAACACACCGCGCAGTTACCGCAGTCTGCAACCGGAATTAGGCTCACACTTGGAACAAGCGCACCAGTCTTCCGGTTGTCGTAACTAAACTTAACATGGGCATTTTCCACATCAACATCATCCCTGAACGCGAGCATCTGCTGTACACGCCTGCGGACTGCGTCCGCGCCGAACTCCTTATAGGAGTGCTTAAATTGTGTCGCCATAATCAATTAATCTGTTATATTTTCGACATCGATATTTTCAAACCCCGTGTCCTTATCATCGTAGATCCCTTCGTTGTACTTGTCATCTGCAAGTTCAAATGCTTCCTCCTCATTGTCGGCCTCAACGGTTATGTCTGTCCAGCCGTGAGTGTGAAATCTAAAAGTGTACTTCGCCATAGTTATTCCTCCTCAATAAGTTCAACATCCGGGGCCCCGTCCTCCTGAACATTGTTCAGGAACTGCCCGTCATACTCACTTTTGCCGGCCTCAACATACGCCGCCTCAACGGCGTCTATTTCGTCCTTTGCGTCTACCTCTACCGTCACGCATGTGTGGTAGTAAAGCGTCACCTCATACTTTGCCATAACTATTCCTCCCATGATTCTATGTCCGTTTCCTCCGTGATTGGAACCGGCTTGTTTGTAATAAATGTTCCGAAGAAGTTAACCATCGGATACCCAGTAGATATGCTCGCCGGAACACACCAATCATCATCGGGGTGTCGCAGGCCGTATGCGCGCAACCCCTTCCGGTAAATCTCGGTTATGCGGATATCCTCGTAAAGGATGCCCTTATACTTCTTCCCATCGACCACGATTGCATAGTCTCTCCCGTAGCGGAGCCTCTCCGCGTTGAATAAACTTATTGTCATACGCCCTTATGTTAAAAAGTTAACTAGTCGATAAAATCATTAAACTCCGTAACCTCCGTTCCGCCATCAATAAACGGGACTTTGTACACACGATATCCCGGGTATCCGTCAAAACGGTTCCCGATATAGAAGATGTGGTATCCGGCCTCCCTGAGCGCGGCAAATGCGGCCTTCATCTCGCATCCGCGCACTCTCTCGTACTCCTTTTCTCCGGCCGGATCATCATTGAATCCGATCCCCTTTCCATCCCTCATAAGAACGAGGGTGGTGCGCTTGCGATACAGACTGGTAGTCTTGGGGTGAAATGTGGAAAAGGCCGTTCCCTTGAGAAACGCATCGCAAATGGCCTGCACTACATGCTCACGAATTTCCGTGGGCTGGGTGTAATCGTTTTTCTGAATTGTTACCATAATTATTTATAAAAAATTTGTGCCATGTTATCGACCCAGCCATCGACCGGGTCATAAGATTCGTAATATACCTCAATCACATTGAGTTCAAGTGATGTCCCATTCGGAAACCCGAACGAGGTTTTCCTCGGCTTTTCTATAAACGCATTCTTGTTTTTGCGCTTAATCTCCAGCGCCTTCTTGAACGCATCGTCGTAACTCGCTAATATCCTCATGAGTACAGATACTTAAGTGGTCCTCCGTCCTCCGCCGTAATCTCGAACACGTTGCACCCGTCATGGTGGTACGCACTTACAACAATCACCCCGTTGTCCCACTCCACATCCAAGTCTTCGCATCCGCTATAGCAATCCTTGATTGCGTCATAAACAGACTCTTTCCTCGTGGGAACAATCTCGTGCCTTCCGTCCCATAGACCAAGCGTCCCTCGGACAATTACCGGCTCATCATAGAATTCCTCAATGTTCGCCATGTCTTCGCTGAACGAGACTTCCGCTTCTTCATGACACCATTCATAGAACACGGACGAACCATCCTCCGCAGGAGTCATCCGGTTACCTTCGCAATACTCCAAATAATCATCATAGGAGTACCCGTCAATACTTGTTGTCGCAATAGTGTGTTTCATACCTCGTAAATTATTTCATATTCTTCTACCCCGTAGTGCCCTGCCCCAATCTTTATCGCCTCGTCCCTGCTCTTGCACGGATAGTCACACCCGTCCACATGCAGGTTCCATTCATCGGGCCACCACGCTCCCGGCTCATCTACCGAAAAGTAATGGTCCTCTTCTATCTTTCCCCGATATACTCGCAGGATATTGACAGGGTGACAGCCTTTCCTGCACCCCTCGTCGCTCTTGTAAACCAGTGTTCTCATACTATTTCAACCGCTATACCCTTGATGTTCTCCTTGATATACTCTCTCGCCTCATGCTCGCTCGCGAACGTCCTATGCTCTCTCGTACACGGCCCAAAAGTCGGACCGTAACTCAACTCGGGCAACACAAGGCACATGCCCCGCTCGCCCAACAACTGAATCTTTTTCATACCTCAACCCTCCTCATTCTAACTCCGACAAGTCCGTACTTCTGCCGATACCTACGCTCGGCTTCTTTCTTTGAGTAGCCGAAATACCGCTTTGTACCATCGACCTCGCTGGACCGAATCGCAATAAACGACCCGGCCCAACCCTCGAACTCAACGCTAATCCATTTCATAACCCCATCCATTTAAGCGTTTCTCGGGAGAAGATCCACTCATCCCACATCCCGACAAAGCGGACCCAGTACACATTCTTGTACTTGGCAAGAAGACGCTTGGCAAGGAACTCCAGGCGAACTCCCTCAACATTCAGGCTGATCGTGTCGTCCAAATCCGCATCTACATCGTGCACGACCGCACGCTTGTAGTGCTTCTTGATAAGCTGTCTGATTTCTTCTTCCATTTCAAAAGTCCTCCTCAACAAACTCAACACCGGAAAACTCGCGGAAGATCTCCTCGTCCGATACAAGTTCGTCCGCCGCCGCCAACTCGCCCCAACTAGGCCAGTGGTCCGCCATAATGTACCGGCACTTCAGGCTGATAAGCTGGTCCCGGCTCAGTTCGGTTACTTTCATTGCTGTAAACTTTTAATTCGTTTCTCAATACTGCCTCCTGAATGGCCCATCGCATCATTCCGCCCATAACACAATCTCCTCTGCTGCATCTTCCCAGTCCACCTCGTCATAGCAGACTTCGTTATCATCGCACCACTCCTCGACGCAGTTCTCTATCTCGTTTCTGAACCAATTCGGAATAGTCATCCTGTTGCCTATGCAAGTCAATGCCAACTGACACTTTGCGTCCCAGTCCTCAATGTTCGCTGCACAATAGGCAACTACCTCTTTCAAACTATTCATCTTCGTCCTCCTCCTTCCTGTACTTGTCCCAGTCATCGTAACCCAGGTGCTGAGCAATGAAATCCCGCTCGAACCACAGAAGGTCATTTATCTGCGTGTCGGTCGGCAACTCGTCCACAAAGCACTCCTCAATCAAACTCTCCACCTCGTCCACATCACCCTTCTCTTTCAGTGTGTCCAGCGTATTCTTGCCGCCAGACCATGCCCGGAAATCCCACAGGCTTGATCCTACTTTGTATGTCATAATTCAATCGTTTAGAACAGTCTATAAGTATCGTTTTCGTTTACCTTCTCGGTGATCTGCTCGATAAGGTCGCCCGTCAGTTCGACCATCTCGTTATAATCCACGCCCTCGATCCGGTCGAACGCCTGGTCGATCAGACTCCGGACACCCTCGATGACCATGCACACCATGTACGCCTCCGGGTTCTCAAAAGGATTCCGAGCCGTTCCGAAGTTGTCCTTCTCATAGTCGTAGTAGTCATCCGCATCGTCCCACCACTCGCGGATGTAGTTCTTCGCCTCCTCTCGGCTGTAAGTCAGAGTTCCGTCGTAGTTCGGGCATTCAGTCAATGTGAAACCCAGGTCGCACGGGTAAACCATCTGACCACGATAGTCGTCAATGTGGTCGTAAATGTACTGCTTGCAGTAGGTAATAAATGATTTCATAACTTATTCTCCTTTTACTTGGTTATACAATTCCTCCGGGACGAAAACCATCCCGCTCAGTCCTCCAATTTCCAAAGATACACCCGTCCTGCCTCCTCGGTCTCAATCACGACATCCGCACAGGGCAGATCCACCATACCGAGGAACTGGTCCTCGTAAAGATAGAACCACTCGCCAGGGGTCATCTCGCCGATGTGAGTCTTCGCGTCAAAGTAGTCGCGGAGACTAATGTCACCAAACCATGCGATGACGCCACCGGCGTCACAAATAGAGGGGTCTCTAAATACCGCCTCCAAGATTTTTCTCGTTTTCATTATCCGTTCCTCCTTTCAATAAGCCGGACCGTCCCTGCGATAAGCAGGAACAGCCCGACAAAAATAACGATTGTGATCACCGCTTCCATTTACTTTCCTCCATATTTTTTAGTTTCTTCTTTGATCATTTCGACGAATTGCTCCGCAAGAAATGAATCATCCTGCAGCTCGGCCAGCCTCCATATCGCATCGGCGAGATATGTTGTAACGACTCCGAACGCGAATGCGGATGCGTACTCGTCGCTGTAGCGCTCACGGGCCCATTTTAAGACAGCCTCGACAAATTCGTCGACGGTCTTGTGCGCCTCAGACATTGTCATCGCTCATGTCCTCCACCGCTTTTTCTCCCGCCTCTTCCAACTCCTCCCGACTCACTTCAATCACTACGCCCTTGCGCAGTAGTTCCACGGCGGCATAGTCCAATACCGCCAACTCGGCCGCGATCAGGCCGAGAAGGCCGACCGCGATTTTCTTGCCTCTTTCCATTTTTTAATACTTTATTTCGTTAAACATATCTTGCGGAACTTCGTCCATCGGCGTAATTCCATACTTTTTGCAAAGCCAGTTCAGACGGATTCGGGCATAACTCGGCCCAAGATCCTCGGAAAGGTACTCCCGTACCTGAATCATCGTCGCGCTCATTGCTTATCGTTTCTCGTTAAACTTGTCCCACAATTCGTCAGGGATCGTCGCGTCGCTCGTTACCACCTTTCCGCAGTAACGCACAGAGATCACCGTAATACGTCCGTCCTTCGCGGTCATGGTCTGGACCAGGCGCATCGTCCGGTCCGAACTCGCGCAGTACACAATCGCGGCCGGATAGCGCTTGCTCTCTTCCTTTGCGACGCTCATCGCGGTCCGCATCTGCCCGTAGCCGTTGTCCACATAAGACACACCGCCACGCAATACGATAACAGATATTTTCATTTCTTCGGCCCTCCTCGGCCGTTGTTTGGTTAGTGACTTTGGACACTCTACCCGTTCGGGACTGCATCTCTATTGTTTGTCCGCTTTTTTTATTCATAGCAACGGACTGCAGTTTGTTTCCCGTTCGGATAGGTTGCATTAAAGCAGGGCCACCCGTTTAGGTCGCCCCGCTCCCATCTGCATTTTTTACCCGGCCAGCCACCCTGCCACACCCGCCCCGTTCGGGGCTTCTCCTGGCCCGGTTGCTTTTTACCGCCGCTCTCTAAGGACCTCTGACAACAACCCCGGCGTATTTTGCCGACCTCGCCCGCCTCAATTCCTCGGCGGACAGATACGGCAACCCTTGCCCGGATTGTCAAACATTCGCCCGGCTATTTTTCCGGGTTATGTGGGTTCTCCTTTCGGCGCGCTCCCTTTCATCAAGCGCCCGCCGCGGTTGTTCATGTGCTTGCTTGCCCTTTGCCGTTTGGGTTGTTCACTTCATCCGTTTGGGTTGTTCACCCGCCCGGACCCAGCGCCGCCCCGCATCGGTTCAGCCGCACCCGGGCACAATCCCGCCCGCGGTCCCTTTGCAAGTTTCTAATTTACGGTCCCCGCTTGCAATCTGGACCCGCCCGCCCCGTTTGGGTTGTGGGTGCCCCGTTTGGATTCTCCGCCCGGCTTACGCACGCCCCGCGCAAATTGGACTATTTAGGACCCGCCCCGGGAATCGGACCCGGGACCCGTTACCGGGCGCCCAGCGCGGGTCTATTATGGGACCTATTCAACCGGATCCCCGGCCGCATGGACCTCGACCACGGGCGCGCCTACGTTGCGCGTGAAGTTGTTTAAAGAATCGCGCACGATGCCACGGGCGGCGGCGGCGGTCAATTTCTTGACGGCCCAAACTTTGCGCCCGTCCTCATCGGTCGCGCGGCGCATAAGGTCGCCCGCGGCGCTTTGGTACGGGTAGCAATTCGCAACGACTTGCAACGCCGTGCGGTACTTGCCCTTTGCGGCGTTGCCCACGTTGCGAGCGCGGCGGTCCGTATCTTTGAGGACTTTCGTAAATTCCGCATCGATGGAGGCCTCGAAGTTAGCAAGGGCGGCGGCGGTCGCTTTGCGCGTTGCGGCAATTTCCCGAATCTTTGCGCGGCCCTCGAGATTGGAAGTAAACAAATTTACGTTTTTCATATTTCCCCGGGCCGTCCGTACGAGCGCCGCCCCGGTGCTGCATTAAGTTAATAAAAATTCAAGGAACTTTAGCGGCCGGGCCTTTTCCCCTTTCGCTACTGCAAAGGTACGGCGAAATTAAATAGTAGTCAAGACCCCGCACAACATATCCAGGGGCACATTTTTATGCCTAAATGCTTGATTTTCAGCAAGTTACAAACGCAAAAATATTTTTGATGAGACATGCAAATAATTTTTTTTATAAATGCAACCCTTTGAAAATAAGCAACTTACATAATTGAAGCACACCGGAAACGGCCACGGCTGCCCGACCCATTAAATTTTCTTATTATCTCCGGCTACCTTATTAAAAAATTTTAACAATCTGGCCGGATCCGGGCACCAGCGGAATTATTAAAAATTTTTAGGACCAGGCCGGTATTTATTAAAAAATTTTTGTAACTATTTATATATCAATGGAAAACGGGCGCGCGCGTATTCAAAAACCGTGCCACATAAAAAATGTTACAAAAATGTTACATTTTGAAAAAACTTGCAGCGGCAAAACGACGGTTGCGGCGGTGTAAGTTTTTGAGCGTTAAAGGGGTACGGGAGTATTTCCGGCAGGAGCGCGGAAAGGACGTCGTTACGGTGCTGAGTGGCTGATTTTTGATACTTGCAGTGGCGAAAGGGTGGAATGTGCCATTTTGCGGCACAATGTAGTCGTATGTAGTAAAAAATCGTAATTGTACCTGTTTTCACTTGTAACTACATTGTTTTATTATGTGGTTATCAATTACTTAAGTGGTATAGTGTAGTTGTGTAGTAAGGTAATAATTAAAAGTGTGATGTAATTTATGTAAAATATGGCATATTATAGGGGTACAATAGGAGCTTCCAGGAAAACAACTACATTTACTACACTGACCTACACTGACGGGTCTTAAGTTGCTGGTTTTCAGCGAGATGTAGTAGTGTAGTTTGCTACACTGAAACTACACTGAAACTACACTGGGTCGGGAAAATCGCGAAAAATTTGGTTTTTTCGGCGGGAATGCATATTTTTGCAGAAATTTTGGTTTTTGTATGAAAAAAGTGCGTTTTTCGGGCCGATTCGGGCTCTTGCAGAAATACCTGTCCGGCGAGATAGTCTGGCTTCTTGACGGGGTGCTTCCGAGCGCCGGCCGCGAGTCGTGCCGGATGGTCGGCCGGTATGCGGAGTTCGGATCCGGTGAGCGGTGGCACGCGAGGTTCGCCGTGGGCGACCAGGTGGCGGTGATGATGAGCTACCGTGACGCGGGACTTTCCGAGGGGCTGTTCGGATCTGAGCCGGGCTGGCTGGACGGGATGAAGGCGGAGGCCAGGTATATGCCTCACCGGTTCGTGGTGGAGAGCGTCGCTTGCGTGCGTGCGAGCGGGATAGGAGAGGATGTGATGCTCGGGAGTGGCGTGAAGCGCAACGCGGGCGGGATGTACCTGGTCGGCGGAAGGGTCGGCGGCGTGTTCCGTGACCTGCGGGATGCGTTCGCCGCGAGGTTCGACGCGCAGTTCCGGGAGGGCGCGTGGTCGTCGGACCCCTGGGTGATGGTGTACGGGATAAAGCCTATAATGTAAGAGAATATGGAAAAGAGTCAGCTGCATCTGGACCAGAGGGTCCTTTTCATCCCCGGCGGAGTCGAGGGTGTTGTCGACGGCATCAGCCGTACCGTTGTCGGACTCGTCACTGCGGGCGGGTATGTGCTCGCGGGGTGGGACGAGATAGAGGTGTTGGGGTGATGTTCTCCGGGAGGAGCGAGCGTCGTTTCGCGGAGATCGACTCGCGTTACCGCGTGAGTGACGACGGCCTGGTGTGGTCCGGCGGTCTTCCGCTAGTCGCGATCGGCGGCGAGGGCGTGAACCTGCACGGGCGTCGGGTGAAGGTGGCGTACCTGGTCGCCCGTGCGTTCGTGGCGAATCCCGAGTGCCGGAAGTGGGTGAGGCATAAGAACGGTGACCGGATTGACAATCGGGCGGAGAATCTGGAGTGGAGTGACGAGAAGGAGGAGAAGGCGAGGGGCCGGAGGCCGGATGTGCGCTGGATCATGGCGTGGCGGAAGAGCGGCGAGTCCGCCGGCTGCTGGGGCAGCGTGCGGGAGGCGAGCGTGGAGACCGGGGTGGATGCGGCGGCGATCCGTGCGTGCCTTTACGGGAGGCGGAAGTTCGCGGGCGGACTGATGTGGCGGGATTTGTAGTCGGTGCGGCACGGAATTTGATGAGAGTGTGGAATTTTATAAACGAGTAATGATATGTACAAGATTTGCGACAAGGTGGTGTATCTGAACACCGCGAGCGGCCGTTTCGAGACGGTCGAGATCAAGGGGATCCAGGTGGTTCCCACGGGTATTTCCAAGGACGAGTCCGGTGCGAATGTGCTGGACGGCCAGGTGGTGTTGTACCAGACCGTGGACGGTCCGGTGTTGGCGGAGACGGAGGTCTTCGGCAGCGAGGAGGAGGCGAAGAAGCACTGGCTGGATGTGCTTGAGAAGCTGTAGTGTTTCTTACACGGCGCACGTTCTTTGATAGCGTTCTCCCGAGCCCGTGCCGTGGCGGGCGGAGGCGGCCGATGTGGGCTGCGGAACGCGATAGTTAGTTCAAATGTGTTGGCAGGCCGGGATGGTCGCCCGTGCCGCCGTCGGATGGCGGCGCGAGACGGAGGTCCGATTCCTCCGCCGGCCACTGTAAATGATGCGTCACTGGGTACGGCGCAGGGAAGAAATTTTTGCCAGAGCGGGCAGGGAGTACCCACCTTTCTTCGGAGAGGCCCTGTTCGTTCTGGCTTTTTGACTAAAAACCGCAATTTTTAGTGAGATTTGATTACATAGTGGATTACTTATGCTCGACGGCCGGCGCGACGATTGACGGGTGCGGGTCGACGGACCAGAGCATAAACAAGCTGACGGAGTCGTCGATGGCGATGGCGTTCCGTCGCTACATCTGCGGTGTTGACGGTGACGAGGGGTGCGATTTCTTCAAGATGGACGAGGATGACCAGTTGTATGTGTTCAACGGGGAGTATTTCGAGATCGTGAAGGACGAGATGCTGACGGAGATCATCGTTGAGACGATGCAGCGGATGAGCGTAGGTCTGGTATATGTAACGAACTCTGCCGAGCGGATCAAGGAGTTCTGTCTTAACAAGCTGCGTGCTGACGAGCGTTGTCACTTTGATCCGGACCGGAGGTATGTCTGTTTCCGGAACGGGGTGTTCGACTGCGAGACCGGCAAGTTGAACGGCTTTGATGTGAAGTACAAGACGGACATCATCCTGGACTTCGATTATGTCTCCGGCTCCAGGTCCGGTCTTTGGGACAAGGTGTTGGCGCAGACGGTGCCCGACGAGAGCATGCGCGAGACATTCCATCAGTTCTGCGGATGTTTTCTCGCGAAGCGTTCGGAGTACAAGATCGAGTACATCTGTTTCGTGGTCGGCGAGGGTCAGAACGGCAAGAGCATCATCTGCAAGGCGGTTATCAACATGCTCGGCCGTGGAGTGGCGAGTTCGTACAGTCCGGAGCAGCTGTTCCGTGGCGGGAACCAGGCGGAGTACCACCTTGCGGATGTAAACGGCAAGATCGTGAACTACTGCGACGATGTGTCGAAGAAGGATTTCTCCGGCGGCGACTTCAAGGCTTTCGTGAGCGGCGGGGAGTTCACGGGGAGGCATCCTTATTCAAGGAGGCCGACGAAGGTGACGAAGGTGCCGCTGATGTTGTGCTGCGCGAACGGGATGCCACCGACGACCGACGACACGGACGGCTATTTCAGGAGGTTCCTGATCATTCTTGCGCCGAATCATATAGACGAGCGGGACAAGGATGTTACGCTTGAGAAGAAACTGATGGCGGATGATGTGCGTGCCGCGATTTTCAACTGGATTTATGAGGGTTACAGGACATTCGTGAAGAATTCCGGCAAGATTGAGATTGCGGATAGCGTGAAGGACATGGTCAACGAGATGAAGGAGAACTCCAACTCGTTGCGCCGCTGGATTTCCACGATGGGATACTGGGCCGCTCCGGACCCGGAGTACGCGTCGGCTCCCGGCTGGAAGAGCCTCAAGGAGTGGGTTCAGGAGTACATAGAGTATTGCAAGGACTGGGGAGAGACACCCCGGAGCCGGAGTGCCGTGACGGAGCAGTTCAAGAAGATGGGCTGCGTGTCCAAGCGGCGTTCCGACGGGATATGGTATTATATGGAGCAGCGGACCGACGCCGAGGCGGAGAAGGCCGAGAAGAAGGAGAAGCTGTCGTTTGATCCGGCTCCGGTTGTGGACGATTCAGACTTGCCTTTCTGATATGGCTAAAGCGGATATATACAGGGGTCTTTACGACCCGGTCGTGGCGCTCCGGAATGCTCCGAAGTTGCTGGGGATGGACCTGAAGGAATGCGGCCCGAACAAGATTGAGGGCGGCTATTATCTGAACGGTGATATTCACCCGTTCCGGAAGGACAAGTTGAAGGTTTTCATCAGCCGGGGCGGAGTATGGGTCATGGAGGAGGGTGACCGGTGCATTTCTCTTCCACAGTGGCTGATTGAGTTCGGTGGCGCTGCGGATTTCCGCGACGCTGTGAGGATGATCAACGGCGAGAGTCAGGCGATCGTGTGGAACCGGAGCGTGCGGGAGAGTGCAGTGCGTGATGTGCGGTATGTGAGCCCGGATGTGCTGCTCGGTGCGAAGCAGTATTCGCTGGACGGGTGCCCGCTTTTCAGGTGGATGTGCGGCCTGTTCCCCGAGGAGAAGGTTCGTGAGGCGTGGAGCATATACAATGTGACGACCGACTCTCACTGTAACGCGGTATACTGGTATGTGGACCAGAGCGGTCGAGTGTTGTACGACAAGAGGATTTCCTACAAGGAAGACGGGCATCGCGACAAGGGCTTCTTCCCTGGTCGTCAGTACCGGGTGGCTGACGGGTACACCGGGAGGTGCTATTTCGGTGCGTGTCTTCCGGAGGACGGGAAGAAGGTGTTCGTGTGCGAGAGTGAGAAGTCTGCGGTTCTTGGATATCTGTACTGGGGAAGGCGGTTCGTGGCGACCGGAGGGAAGGGGAATCTGCGGGAGATCGGCCCGGACATGATGCTCGTGCCTGACATGGATGCGAGGATCGAATGGGAGGAGAAGGGAGAGGTATGGCCCTGGTGGGAGAAGTGGCCGTCTGGAGAGGTCATTCCCGACCACGCCGATATCGGAGATTTGATTGAAAGGAGATTGAAGTAATGTGTGTTTGGAATGTTAGCGCAAAGGACAGGATGTGCATTTACTGTTCTTATTTCGGCGGATGCGAGCGTCGGAGCATGAAGGCTCCGGAGCCGGTGATGGAAGTTTTTGACAATTATGTGTCGATCATGTCCGATATTGTTGGCGGGAATATCCTTAGCAGCACCCGTCTTCGCGACATCGTGTGGCCGAGGCATATGGTTGCGTATAAGATGAAGTCATATGGTTATTCTTACACTCAGATTGGCGAATGCTTCGGTAAGAACCACGCGACCGTTATCAACGGTGTCCATCGTGTCCGCGACATGCTCGAGTACCCGAAGGCGTACGAGCACGAGATGAAGATTTGGAATGAATTCAATATAAAAACAGAATTATGTGGGAAAAAATTGTAAGATGGTGGTATTTCAAGGTAAATAACCCCATTGTCCGCAAGGGCGAGCACGGCGGATTCAAATGGTGCTTCCGTAGGTACTGGCTTGATATCGAAACCGTAAGCGGCAATTTCTCCGCCCGCTTTATGGCCGCAGAGCATCCGTACGCGTATCTTCTGTGCGGAGAGGACGAGGGCAACATCGAGGGCTTCTGCCAGATGGTGTATTCTATCGGGATGCTCCTGACGACGGACCAGGGGCTGGTCGACGATGTACGCAAGGCCTTCCAGAAGTATGCGAAGCGCAAGGAGAAATCCCAGCCGGAGCCGGATGTCGACCGTGATGCGGAGGATATCGTGTCCATCGAGCAGGTGAAGCAGGTCCAGGAGTATATTGAGAAGCCGAAGTCTGAGCGCCGTAAGGAAGACCGTAAGACCGACAGGAACTTCAGGCGGACCGTGAAGGAGGCGGCGAAGGATGAATCTTAACAAATATCAGGAGAAGGCTCTGGAGACCGCGATCTATCCGGAGCAGTACAAGATTATCTATCCGGCGCTTGGCCTCAACGGCGAGGCCGGAGAAGTGGCGGAGAAGGTCAAGAAGATAATGCGTGGGGACAGCGGCCTTAGCGCGAACCGGATGACGGACATCGCCCTTGAACTTGGCGATGTTCTGTGGTATGTCGCCACCTGCGCGGCTGACCTCGGCTATTCTCTGGAGGATATCGCAAAGATGAACATCGAGAAGCTGTCCATGCGCCAGAAGAAGGGCCTTCTCGGCGGAAACGGAGACCACAGGGGGGAATAATGCTGAGTTACGAGAGAAAAATAGAGTCGGCGATCAGGCTGATCAAGAGCATCCCGCAGGACTGTGAGATCGGCCTTGCCTACTCTGGCGGAAAAGACAGCGACTGCATCCTGGAATTGGCAAAGATGGCCGGTGTCCGGGTGCGTCCTGTCTATTTCCAGACGAGTATCGATCCGCCTGGTACGACCGCACATGTGAAGGAGATGGGCGTTGAGATCGTAAGGCCGCCGGAAACCTTCTTCCAGATTGTAGAGCGGAAGGGGAATCCGAGCCGTTTTAAGCGTTTCTGCTGCGAAATTCTCAAGGAAAAGTGGTTTGCAGATAGGATTATTGTAGGGATTCGTCGATCGGAGAGTCAGAGGCGGGCCGAAAGGTATAATGAGCCGGAGGTGTGCCGTATTTATGGGAAAGGGAAGAAATCCAGACAGTATCTTCCTATTCTGGAGTGGAATGATGAAGATGTAGAAAGGTTTATAAAAGAGCGCGGGATAAAATGCGCTCCGGTTTATTACGATGACGCAGGAGAATTCCGGGTCGAGCGCCGTCTTGGGTGCATCGGATGCCCTTTGAAGTCCGACAACGGGCTTTCTGACTACGAGAAGTATCCGAAGTTTCTCAAGGCGCAGATCAGGGCGTACCAGCGGTACCTTGACAAGCATACCACATCGAAATGGTACAAGAGAATCGGCGGAAGTGCTATAAATACATTCTTTTACTACCTTTTCTGCCATTCTTACGATGAGTATGAAATGTTGACCGGGGGGGGGCAACTGTTTGAAAGTGAGCGAGTTAACCCAAAAGTTTTTATGGAGAACCATTTCGGCATAGATTTTGAAGGTTAAGTACACCAAATTTTGATTTATATGGAGTCACAAGAGAACATTCACTACAGGGTAGGTGGGAAATTGACCCACTGCGGCGTGGAGTGTCTGCCACAGGGGCAGGACATCCCGCGAATTGTAATCGAGAGGATCGAGTACAAGGAAAAGGAAATGATTAACGGTCGTTCCGAGGAGGGGGTCTGGGTTGCCCATTTCGCCCAGAATCCTTACACGAACCTTCCGTTTATCCTCAACGCGACGAACCGGAAGCGTCTCATCAAGCAGTTCCCAGAGTGCGACGGCTACCCGGCAAGGCTGAAGAACATCGCAGTTCGCCTCACGAAGGAGCGCTGCCGCGACGTACAGGACGGCGGGGAGACCTGGGGTCTCCGCATCAGCAAGCTGCCCGCCGAGGGGCCCGCACCGAAGAAAGTGATCACCGATGACAAGGTCGGGACGATCGTGGACTGGGCGAAGAAGAACGGATATACAATCGACAAGGTGGCAGAGAAGTATGATTTTGCGAGCGAGTCCGTTCGGAAGACGATTGCGCTCGCTTTGAGTAACGATTTACCGGAATAGACTATGACACAGACAGAAAAGTGGCTCGAAAAGAGGCTCGGAATGATTACCGCGTCCGAGTTGGGATCGATAACGAGCGCCAGCGGTAAGATAATTGACACGAACCTTTCATACATCCGTTCCAAGAGGTGGGAGCGTTCACATGGTTTCGCGCACAATATGTCCGCGAGGCCGATGGACATCGGTAACGAGCAGGAGCCGTACGCATTTTTGTGGTGCGAGCGTAATCTCGGTCTGCCGAAGTTGGTTTACTCCAAGAATTGCACGGAAATTCCTTTCTGGGTTTCCCCGGACTGCCCTCTCGGTGCTTCTCCGGACGCTTTCACGCCAGACGAGAGCATTGTCATTGAGATCAAGACGCTTGTAGGAGCCACCTCGATTGAATTCTTCGGCGATCCGTACACATCGTACGAAGAGAAGAAGATTGCGGTCTGGAAGGATCACGGCGACCAGATTCTCGGTCAGTTTATCTCCAATCCGAAAGTTGAGGAGATCTGGCTTGTCAAGTACATTTACCAGGACGACGACATCGTGAAGGACACCGATCCGATTGATGCTCCGTGGCGCGGGCTTGTGTTCAAGTTTGCGAGGAAGGATTATGAGAGCAGCATTGCGGAACTTCGCTCCCGCATTCTGCTTTTTGATGCGATGATTTCATCCCAGATGAACCCGTCCGAGTTCAAGTCCGGGAAGTGGTCTGTTGTTGACGGAGAGTTATGCAAGAAAGACTGACGGACATCATTGATGTCAACGGATGTATAGTGCGTGGCGACTACGGCGTCGAACTCGCCCATCTTCGCGAGGTGGACGGCGCCGTAGAAGTCATCCGCACCCCGGAGTGCAGCCTCGGTATGTATTTCAATATCCTTTCGTACCTTATCGATCTTGGTTTTGATGTAGTATGAGCAGCACCCTCCTTACAAGAACTACGGCCCCGAAGGTTATCCTATTTTTTGATTTGTGTTTCAAGAGAGGAGTCATTGACGCCTGTGAGGAGGGTGACGACCTCGGTGTAAAGGAGTTTTATGAGAAGAGGCTTGCCGACTGGCGGCTCGGCCCGATCGGTTCTGACGATGACTACGACTGGCATATGTACAGATACTGGCTGTACTGGATCGCTCGGGAGCACCGCCTGAAATCTCTTGCAGAGAGTTATCTTTTTAGGCTGAACCGGAAGAACTATGTCTGGTGCTTGTTGCCGTATTGTATGCGGTTTTATCTTATGGGCATCAGTGAGTGGCTGAAGTACCCCAATCCGGCCCCGATCGAGATTTTCAAGGGGCGGCCGAGGGTACACTGGGACCCGAACTCTCCGAACCAGGCGATTACGCGGATAGACATTATGTCCTATCTTCATAATTTCGAGTACGAGTATATGAAGTTGCCAGAAGAGGTAAAGCAAGTCGGAGATATGCCGATGAGCAGTTTCGTAAAGGCGCTGTTTGACTTAAGTCGTAAGTATGTCACGGGTCGTGAGGAAGAGGATTTTTAGGCCGGCGCACGAAAAGCCCGGCAAATTCTGGCTAGATTACATTCTGCTCCCGTACGGGCAGTTCTACGACAAGACGAAGGGCTTTCTTAAGGCAAAAAGCGGAGACACGCTCAGATTCTTTAACGGCCCGGATGTTGAGATCGAGAGCGCGACGCTTATAGATACTGGCAGCATGTGCGATTTTCTGTGCAAAATGAGATACGGGATAACATGGGATGTGGCGTTTCGGAAATGGATGTCGTATGCGAGGATGGAGGGTAACGGGAAGGATATTTTAAGCAAGGACAAGTGTATTTTGGTAATATTGAAGACTGATGACGATAAGAAGCAAATATAGTGAGTTGTTGTTGGCACCGGCCAATGCTTTGCAGGCGGGAATGAATGCGGAGTATGTCACTGCAGACGGAGTAAAGGTTCGGGTTGAGCCGCAGACGACTTGGAACAATAATGACGGTGCGTATGACGATGAACTTGAAACGATGAGTCAGTCCCTATTCAAATGTTCATTCAAGTTCGTGAAGTCTTTGTGGATCGGTAGGCTGGGTGTGCTGTCTGATTATTGGCATTTAATAAAACTTATAAAGATATGAATATGATAACTGAAGATTTATTTAGGTATGGCATAACGCCGAAGGAAGGCGAGTTCGCCGGTGAGAAGTTTATTGTGGATGCAATTAACCGGGGCGCAGTTATCTGCCACCTAGAGGAAGACGCGAAACACCTTGAGGAGTTCCCTCACGGAACCTACGACATCTGGCAGGAGCCGAGGACGCTGTTCGAGGACTCGACCATTAAACCGACCTGGGGTAATCTAAAGAAGGCCGCTGAGAAGGCTGGTATCAGTGACGACATGGAGTTTGCCGTAAGATTCAGCGAGTTTTTCGACAGCCATTACAAGCAGGCCAGTTTCGAAATAAAGGAACTTTACAAAAGTGGTGGAGAAAAGGTTAAATGCATTTTGGTACAATAGTATGGAAACAAATTTATTCCCTTTGAAGTACCGCCTCCGTAAGACGGGGGAGCTGGTAGATATTGTCGCTTGGGAAACCGCCGAGAAGGGTGCCCGCAGCGAGAGTGACTGGGTGTCGTATATCGACTCCGCTGGTGTGGAACATATCAAAGAGCACCTGACGCTCGAATGGGATTTCGTTATTCAGACTCCGTTTGAGAAAGGATTTCTCGACGCGCTGAAACCGAGTTTTCCGGAGTATGATGTGTGGGAGGGGAGAAGGTATGAGCTGACGAAGGAGTTATATTTCAGGGAATGGGATTCGGACGCAGCCTTCGATGTCGATGTTGATGACGTGGTCGCAATCGCCGACGAGATTATCGCCGCTCTGAAGAAGTCCCCGGAAGCATAGAAAGAATTAAAGGATAGCGAGGCCATCTTCGAGTGTACATAGGAAGAGGAATAATATTCAGTCGCGTGTCGGGTACACGGTGTAACTAACAGCTCGCTATCATTTTACCACGGCGTAATTGCCAAGGAGTGCACTAACGGCGGCGTATCGGTGCGGATGATGGACAAGACCAGCCGCTACTGGCGGAGGAGGCACGAGAAATTCGCACCGATTTTTTGTTTCTCGATAGAAAATGTGTATATTTGCGAGCAGAGATAGGTCGGAGTAGCTACCGACTGACAAGGGTAAGCAGACAGCCCTTCTCTGCTTTCAAATAGTCTGCGTAACATAAATAGTCTGCAAGATGGAAAGAATCGAGGTTTATGCTTATCGTCTCGGGTTTAGAGTCTCCAGAAACGGAGAACTTATTAGTTTTACCGGAAGAAAAAGACAATGTTTATTACATCCAAAAGGATATAAATGCATTTCTCTTCGTGTAAAGGTTGAAGACAAATCTGTTTATAAGCTACTGTTTGTACATAGGCTTCAGGCATATCAGAAATTTGGTGAGGAATTATTTAAGCCCGGCATTGTCGTTAGACATCTGAACGGAAACCCGGTGGACAACTCTTTCGATAATATTGAGATTGGTACAGAAAGCGACAACTGGATGGATATTCCGAAAGAAAAGAGGATTGAACGGGCAAGGAATGCTGCAAGGATGCTACCGAAGAGGTACTCGCGAGATAAAATAGCCATGATAAAGGCTGATCGCGCATCGGGGATGTCTTATAATAAACTAATGAAGAAATACGGAATTTCGAGCAAAGGAACGATTAGTTATATATGTAATCACGAATATATGTTTTGATATGCAGTTGCGCGATTACCAAAACACTTTAATTAGCGAAGCAAGGCTGGCTCTGTCGAAGCACAAACACATCATCGTGCAGTCGCCGACAGGATCCGGCAAAGGGGTCCTCATCGGCTCGATGGCTTCAATGGCCACAGCCAAGCATAACCGTGTTCTGATCCTGGCTCACAGTGAGGAGATTTTGAAGCAGGACGCAGGCCACGCCAGGAAATGGGGAGTGGATGCGGCTGAGGTCTATGCGAAAACGAGGAAGATGCCGGAGAATGACTGCTGCTGTATGATGGTGCAGACGCTTCGACAAAGATTAAAAAAGGATTATTGGCGGATTTGGTTTGACGAATTTAACTTCTTAATACTCGATGAATCGCACCGTTCCGAATTTGACATCGTTTTCGAGTATGTCAATCCGAAGGTGTATGTGGTAGGGCTTAGTGCCACCCCTGCTCGGTATGGGCGAATGAAGCAACTCGCGCTTATGTATGAGGCGATGGTAGTTGGCCCATCAGTCCAAGACCTAATAGACCAAGGTTTTTTGTGCCGATGCAAGTTATATTCCTTGGATGCTCCGTCGATGGATGATGTCGAGTGGGACTACGGTCGTGGAGATTACTCGCTTGGTCAGATGGCTCAGAAGTTCAAGTCTCGCGCAAGGTACATCGGGGCAGTGGAGAATTATCAGCGTATTTGTCCCGGCGCTAAGGCCGTATGTTTCGGATGTAGTTCCGAGCAAGTTATTGGAATCACGGAGCAATTCTGCGCTGCGGGTATTAAAGCGAAATACCTGCTATCAGCCAACTTTGATGAGGACGAGGACTTTAGTGGTGAAAGAAAAGAGATTATGGATCAGTTTAAGCGCGGAGAGTTCCAAGTTCTTGTGCTGCTTGGAATCGGAACTGCTGGCCTGGATATACCTGATATAAAGGCCGTGCTTGTCTTGTTCGCTACGACCTCGATAGTTAAGTGGTATCAAGTGTTAGGTCGTTGCAGCAGGCCCGCTGACGGGAAGAATGGCGAGTTTATCTGTTTGGATTTTGGCCTCAATTACTCTCGCCTCGGTCGTTATGAAGATTCTCGCGTTTGGGGACTTTGGCATAAGGAGGGCGCTGGCGGAGGAGTGCCGCCTATGAAAATCTGTCCGCAGTGCCAGAAGATGATTCCTGTCCAGTATCAAGATTGCCCGTATTGCCAGTACCACTTTCCGACACAGCAAGAAATATATCAGTCGGATTTGCAAGAAATAGTTGCAAAAAACGACGAAGAAACTATTGAGTCCTATGTTGCCAGAAAGAAACTTGAAGGGAAATCTAACAACTGGATATTGGTCCAAGTTTGCATAAAGAATCCTGACAACCAAAAGGAAGCATTCATGCGAGCAATCGAGGTGCTGAGGACAAAGCACGGTGCGAATATCAGCCCAAAGTATTACTTCTTTTTTCGTAAAAACATCCTCGACAAGGTAAAGGTCAAGAAACAGGCGGACTCCTCGCCGAAACTGTTTTAGAGTATGGATGCGGCATACGGCATATCTCGCACCCGAGACAAAAAGGGCATCATTGTCAAACAAACAACCCCTCCGTGGGTAAACTGCATTCACACAAATGTGGGCGGCGGCCGTCTACGATGGAGGTGTTAATATTGGAGGTATATGAAGAAGATAATCCCCTTTGACGACTACAACCATAGGATACATTCCGGCACGGATATTGTGGGAACGGTTCTGCCCACTTTGGGCAACCACGCATTAACGAATGGATGGAAACTGATAGAGACAGATATTGATATGGCAAAACATTACAGAATCAGAAAACTTACTCCGACGGAATGTCTTAGATTGATGGGAGTAAGCAACGAAGACATCGCGAAGATGAGGGCTGCTGGCATCAGCGACAGTCAACTTTACAAGATGGCGGGCAACAGCATCGTTGTATCGGTGCTTGAGGGTGTTTTCAGGAATATGAACTTTGGGGACAAGCCCCTTCGCGTTTTTGAGGCATTTGCGGGCTATGGTTCGCAAAGTATGGCGCTTCGGAACATCGGAGTAAATCACGAGGTGGTAGGCATCAGCGAGATAGACAAGTACGCCATAATGGGGTACAACGCTACCCATCCAAAGACTGAGAATTTCGGTGATATCTGCAAGATAGATTGGTCTCAAGTGCCCGATTTCGACCTTTTCACTTATAGTTTCCCTTGCACCGACATTAGCAATGCGGGAGCGCAGGCTGGCTTTGAAGAGGGCTCTGGCACTCGCAGTTCTTTGCTGTGGGAATGTCGTAAGGCAATAGCGGCCAAGAAACCCAAGTATTTACTTATGGAGAATGTCAAGGCGATAACCAGCAAGAAGTTTCTTCCTGGTCTGCACAGATGGATGGACTTTCTTTCTACGCAGGGATACACAAACTTTATCAAGGTTCTAAACGCCAAGGACTATGGCGTCCCTCAGAACAGAGAGCGCTGTTTTTTGGTTTCCATTCTCGGTGAAGCGTGGTATGATTTCCCTCAGCCCATACCCCTTGAGAAGAAACTGAAGGATGTGCTGGAGGAGCAGGTGGACGAGAAGTATTATCTCGACCAGGAACGAGTAGACAAATTTATAGCCGAATTGAGCGATGAAAAGCGTAGTGCCCTGGAACACGGAGAATGATGGAACAAGCCGCACGATTAAAGCGCAATACTACAAAAATGGATTTGTCAACTTCTTCATCGGAGGAGATTATGGTGCAACGGGCGTGTTTGAATACTGCGGGGAAGGGGATAGCGAAGACGGTGTTGTCGGGGTATTACAAGTACGGGGTGCAGACGCTATTGACGGGCGACTTCGGGACATCGGGAACGATAGTCTTGGAAATATCGTTGGAAAAATCAACTCTTCCCAAGACGGAGTGATAGTCCATATCAACTCTATAGTACCCTGTTTGACCAGTGGTCACGGGAATTGTCCCAAGGTGGTTGTTATTGATGATGATGGCACAGGAGTTGCAGGGGGAGTAGAAAAAGAATGATATGAAAATTTCAGAACAAGTTGGAAGAATAACTGGAGCTCAACATGATGAATGCGGGTTTTAGTTTCAGGTTGAGACATGTTTACCTTCTGAGGAGTCGGAAGCGATTGAGGTTATTTATTGTTTCCCGTTCAATCAAAAATTGCCGAAAGAGATTGCTCTCGACAAATTCAAATTCAAGCAAGTTAAGATAACTGTAGAAATGGTGGAGGATTAAGCGTATGGACATTGAGATTAGACGGAACAGGGACATAAGTTTTAGTGTAACCGGCGGGGACCAGGAGGCACTGAAAGAGCTGTTTCAGATGACTGACGAGCAGAAGCGTGCCCAGGAAGAATATGATGCTCGCCGCAAAGAGCTGGAGGACGAGTTTTGGCGGTTTGTGTCAGAACATCCGACACGGGACTGTAATGGTGAACTAATCAAGCCAGAAACTCACGAGATAGGATACGATTTTGGCGACCCGGATGATGATGGCGTGACGGAAGCAAAAACAATGTGGGTCCGTCCCAAGAAAAGCGAATACGAGAAATGAGATTCGAGAGTCAAGAACAGGAAGACTATTACCGCCGTTGCCTCATGGCGCGGTCTCGTTGTGTGGACCCGATGCGGAATTGGTTCTTGGTTCCGCCGGAAGAAGTTATTTCTGAATACGAAAAAATGTGCAAGAAAATGCCGTCGGCCACAAAGAAAGACCTCGACTATTACGAGAAGAAGTTGAACGAATTTCCAGAGATAAAGATATGAAGTCAGTAATCTACGAGTTTGACCCGGTGATATACCCGAATAGGCTCTGGGTATGCAAAAAGCCAAATACAGAAGACGTTGCGGAACTGTTTTATCCATTCAATAATGATGGCGAAATGGTGGATAGTTTTGGCGATGTGCTTGAAGATGATTCCGGGAAATACGCCAATACACTGATTGTAGGGAACAAGAGGTCACGGATGCGAGGTTGTCTTGTCTCTATCTTCCAGCCAGGAGGATGTGGGGCGGGAGTCTGCGCACACGAGGCTCTGCATTATATTGCATATCTAAGTGATCAGTTTGACATTCCTCTTGGTGGGTTCGACACAAGCGAACCGTTGGCATACCTCGAGCAGTGGGCCACGAACTGCATCTGGAGTACACTTGTCGGGCATCCCGAGAAAATGAAAGGAGTAAAAGTTGAGTAATATGAATAGAGAAGAAGTTTATGCATGGCTTAGGGAGAACCCCGTAGAGGCGCGTCTTATCATATATGAACTGGTCCGTGACGAAAGTTTTGATTTGTCGGAAGTTGTGAAATTGCAGGAACTTTCATTAAAAGGGCTTATAAACGAAAACCGAAGGGATGCTTGCGAGGGTGCAGTTCTCGCTTGCTTGTACCGCGACGAGATGTACGGCAAGGGGAAGAATTATGCCTCAAAGCAGGAGGTCGATGAGCGGGCAAGGCAGTTTATTAACAAAGTCGGGTGCTTCCCGGAAATAGGTGAAAAGTGATATGAAGCCAGGAGATAAGGTGTGGGTGTTCCTATCTGGAGTGCAAGAGATAGTAGCGGGCGAGTGCATCAGTGCTACTAAATTGTCAGAAAGAACCTATGTCACTATCGGATACACAACGCCGAGTGGCGCAATCATCAGAAGCGGCGGGAACATTCTTGGCCACGACTGCTTTCCCACCCGCGAGGCGCTGTGCGAGCATTACAGGAAGATATTTGCCGAATAGATATGGAACGAAAATTACCTGATTTTCCGATTATGCCAGACCATGGCTATGAGGAAATTGACCAGAATGGAGAGTGGAAAGACAGCAACATCGGTTATCTTTCCACCGAGGATGAGATATCGGGAAAGTATAGAAGGAAGGCCGTAACGAACGAGATGAAGCGGAAATACTTTCACGAACTCATAGACTATTTTGCCGATGTTGCAGAGATTGGTCCTGTTTGCGGTCGTATTGAAGATCGAGCGATTCTTATCTATTCCGATAAGGTCGGACAGTTGACGCTTGCAGTTGTAGAAATAAACAAAGAAGATAAATAATATGACCATCGAAGAATACAAGGCCCAGGTGTTTAAGTATGACGGTAAGGGTAACCCGGTTCCTATCTCGGAGATATGGGGTTGGCTGACAAGGAAGCAACGCCGAGAGATTACAACCCTGGTGCGCAAAGGTAAGAATCCGGATATAATGAATTACTTTTGAATATGATTGAGATTAAGAGAAATAACGGTTCTCCGGTGAAGGTTTTCGCCGAGACCTTCGAGTACGAGGCTTATGACCAGGTGAAGGCGCTGGCCAACTATTCTCCATATGCTGATTCGACTATCCGGATCATGCCGGACGCACATGCCGGCAAGGGATGCACAATCGGAACAACGATGACTCTGCACGGAAAGGTTACTCCGAACCTTGTCGGCGTAGATATTGGCTGCGGTATGCTCGTTGTTGATCTCGGGTCGAGGATTCGTCCGGACTTCGCCAAGTTGGATGCCGCAATCAAGGCTGGAATCCCGTCCGGCTTCGGAATCCATGATTCCCCTGTCGTCAGCTTCCCGATGCTCGACCTCCTCCGCTGTGGTAAGTCGGTGGATCTGTCGCGCGCTGCCTGTTCAATCGGTTCGCTCGGAGGAGGAAATCACTTCATTGAACTGGACACTAATGAAGACACCGGCAAGTATTACCTTGTCATCCATTCAGGCTCCAGGAACCTCGGCGTCCAGGTCTGCAAGTATTATCAGGACCTCGCGTACAAGAAGTTGAACGAGACCGGAGCGGCCAAGAATGAAATCGTCAGGAGACTGAAAGCGGAGGGACGTGAGAAAGATATTCAGACTGAGTTGAAAAAGTTTCAGAAGCCCTCCTGCAACAAGGAGCTGGCGCACCTTGAGGGTAGGGACTTCGATAACTACATAGCCGATATGAAGATTGTGCAACGGTACGCTTCCGAGAACCGATCCACAATGGCCGGGTTTATCCTGACCGCTATGGGGTGGAATCCGAAGGGTTACTTCGAGACCATCCACAACTACATCGACACCGACGCGATGATACTCCGCAAGGGTGCGGTTCGCGCAGATGCCGGGGAGAAGCTCATCATCCCGATGAATATGCGGGATGGCTCGCTGATCTGCATCGGCAAGGGTAATCCGGACTGGAACTACTCTGCTCCGCATGGTGCCGGAAGACTGATGTCTCGCGCCAAGGCGAAGGAAACCCTCTCGGTCGATGAGTTCAAGAGCGTAATGTCCGGAATCTACTCAACAACTATTGGGGAGGGAACCATTGACGAATCTCCGATGGCCTACAAGCCAATGGATGAGATTATCCGGTGCATCGAGCCCACGGCCAAGGTATCGGAGATTATCAAGCCTGTTTATAATTTCAAAGCCGGAGAGTAGCATGCAAGTTTTCGTACCATACCCTTCGCCGATAGATGTGGCGAAATGCCTAGATTCGAAGAGGCTCAGGAAGCAGATAATCGAGTGCGCCCAAATAATGCTTGCACTGGAGGGAGAGTCTTCCGCTTGGATAAATCATCCTGCGACAAAGACTTATGAGCATTATTATTCTTGGCTTCACGATTATTGCTTATGTCTTGAATATTATTTGGCAAA
>Ga0310694_10000294_pt1 | contig 68934 bp, 54 predicted proteins | sample 174DNAGHGhighgp2_FD_203884 | JGI IMG/M metagenome (GOLD analysis project Ga0310694, IMG submission 203884) | Sheep rumen microbial communities from Palmerston North, Manawatu-Wanganui, New Zealand - 1742 DNA GHGhigh gp2 (v2) (version 2) | ecosystem: Host-associated > Mammals > Digestive system...
TTTTCTAAATTTACTATTGCAGTTTCACGATTAATGTGTATTTTTGCCGCGTCATTCTTACGAGAAGGTAGATTGGATGAAAGATTCCTCCTTGACAGTTCGTGGGAATGACTTTTTTGTTTTTGGTTGTTCGGTTTTCCGCTTTCATTTGTGCTATTAATGCCCATATTTTGTTGTCTTTTTTGTGTGAATAAATTGATTTCAATATCATTGCAAAAATACAACAAGAGAACCCTTTTGTCAAGAGTTTTGAAAAATAGTTTTATGGTTGATGTTCATAAAGTTGTGTCAAGTGCGTTAACTATTCGACTTTGAATAGTTAATTTTCGCGCCAGTTTTTCGCAGGAAATTTTTTTGTTTACCACAGCATGTTTTCTGGTCTGTTGTAAATAGGGCTCTTCTCAGCCAGATTTCTGAAATTTTTGTCATAAAACGATAATCATAAAATGACAAAAAATAGAATTGGCGAATTAACTTTCTATGAATTAGACTGTTGCTTTTGCTTCCAACATCATTTCGACGACTCCTCGAACGTGACGTGCACCACGTCGCCGAAACTTTTCCCGATTTGCTTGCGGATGTCTTTGCGGATGCCGATGATGAAGCAGGGCGTTCCCATCTTGACGATCTGGCCGTCGTAGGGCGCGCCGTCGAAGGTGGCGTGGACCGAAAGGCGGCCTTTGCCGTACAGGGATTTGATGTCGAAAGGGACCTTCACATAGGCGGCGTCCATGTTCTCGTTTTGGAGGATCACCGCGTCGAATTCCATCCGTCGGGTCGCCCGCTCCTGTCCGTAAGATTCCTCAAACTTCCGTCTCAGCGCGGCCTCGTCATCGATGGTTTTGCGCAGGGCCTCCAGCCGTTCGGCGTTGGGGGAGTGGTCGAACCAGAGGTGCAGGTAGCCGCCGCGACCGTACTTCTCGCGCAAGTGCTGCACCATTCGCTCGTAGTGCCCCTCCTTGTCCAACTCGGGGTAGTGTTCCATGCCGTATTGCACGGTGCGGCGGACGATGGTGTCGGGGTCGATGAAGCGGTCGGCCTCGGCCACGATGCGCCCGTAGAGGCTGCGCGGTGCGTGGTCAGAGGAGGCGCGGTGGTCTTCCACGGCTTCCGCCATCGTCTGCAACTGACTTTCCGTGAACCACTTCCGCAATTCATTGTCGGCGAGCAGCATCCGCGCCGACACTTCGTGGTGGTGCTCCCGTCCCTCGCACAGCCCGATGTCGTGGTAGGCGGCGATGACATACACCATGTCCGCATCCACATTCATCTGCGCCGCCAAGTCCATGCTTTGCGAAATCACCATCCGCACGTGGTCGCGCTGGTGCGCCTTGTCGAACCCGTCGTATAGCGGGATGATGAGCGCTTCGACATAATCGCGGATTTCTGGGGTAACGGAAAACTTGTTGCTATCAGGTAGATGGTTCATATAACGTTCTTCTATTTATAATCGCTTTGTCGCATCAAATGGGCATTTCGTCACATTGAAAAACTTTGTCGTAAGTTTGTTGGCGAGAAATAGGGTGGCAAAAGTACAAAATTTAGGAACGGACACACGGAGTTGCGGATAAATTCTCTTGTTTTTGCTGTGTCTTTGCGGCATGTTTTTATTGAAAATCAAAGACTATGAAAAATGAAGTAGCACAAAAGGATTTTGACATGCCGCAGTTGAGGCAGATGGTGTTGGATAATGCCAAAAGGATTCCTCGAACTTTCGTTTCAGCCATAATTTTTCCCTGCTTTGGTATTGCAAAAAATCCAAAAGCTTGCATTTTTATAGATGGATAGAAGAGTTATGCTGACAATTTGTCATATATTAGTCGTTGGCAATGTTTTTGCAAAAGGGAAAGCGTTTTACAAATGAAAGGAGAAAAAAACAATGAATCCCAATAATTTAACAATCAAAACCCAAGAAGTGATTGGCAATGCCCAGATGCTGGCGGCGCGCAATCAGAACCAGCAGGTCGATTCGCTGCACATCCTCAAAGCTATGCTTGACACGGATGATAACGTGATCCCCTTCCTGCTGAAGAAACAGTCGTGTAACCCGCAGACCCTGAAGGCTGCGGTGGAGCGCGAAATCAACCGGCTGCCCAAAAGCAGCGGCAACGAAATCTATCTCGGCGGCACCACCCAGACTGCCATGCAGAAGGCCGCCATGTTCTGCGACGCTTCCGGCGACGAGTACATGGCCTTGGAGCATCTTCTCTACGGTGTCTTCATGGCCGGCGGTCAGGCCGCGCAGATGATGAAGGACGCAGGAATCACCGAGAAGAGCCTCAAAGCCGCCATCGCAGAACTGCATAACGGAAAGAAGGTGACCGGTGAAAGCTCCGAGGAGACCTACAACGCCCTCAACAAGTATGCCAAGAACCTCAACGACATGGCTCGCAAAGGCAAACTCGACCCCGTGATCGGTCGTGACGAAGAGATCCGCCGTGTGCTGCAGATTCTGTCGCGCCGTACCAAGAACAACCCGATTCTGATCGGTGAGGCCGGTGTCGGTAAGACCGCCATCGCGGAAGGCCTGGCCCAACGTTTGGTCAGCGGTGATATTCCGGAAAATCTGAAATCCAAGAAGTTGTACTCTTTGGATATGGGTGCTCTGATCGCCGGTGCCAAGTACAAAGGCGAGTTCGAGGAGCGTCTGAAGAGCGTTGTCAACGAGGTGATCGAATCCAACGGCGAAATCATCCTCTTCATTGATGAAATCCACACTCTCGTGGGTGCGGGTGCGTCGGGAGAAGGGGCCATGGATGCAGCCAACATCCTGAAACCAGCCCTCGCTCGTGGCGAGCTGCGCTCCATCGGTGCCACGACGTTGGATGAGTACCAAAAGTACTTCGAGAAAGACAAGGCTTTGGAACGTCGTTTCCAACCCGTAAAGATTGAAGAACCTGATAAATACAGTGCCATCTCCATCCTTCGAGGCTTGAAGGAGCGTTATGAGAACCATCATCAGGTGAAGATCATGGACGAGGCTATCATCGCCGCTGTGGAGCTGTCGCAGCGTTACATCGGCGACCGTTTCCTTCCCGACAAGGCCATCGACTTGATTGACGAAGCCGCTGCCAAGCTGAAACTGGAGATCAACTCCGTGCCTGAGGAACTGGATGACGTGCAACACCGTATCTCACAACTCGAAATCGAACGCGAGGCGTTGAAAATCGAGAAGGACGAGACAAAAGTGGCGCAGTTGAGCAAAACAATTGCCGAATTGCAAGAGAAATGCAATGCACTTTCTACCAAATGGCGCAGCGAGAAGGAAATTATGGACAAAATCCAGCATTGCAAGGACGAAATTGAGAACTACAAACTTGAGGCCGCCGAGCAGGAACGTCAAGGAAACTATGGACGTGTCGCCGAACTGCGCTATGGTTTGATCAAGAACGACGAGGATCAGATTGTGAAGCTGCAGGAGGAGTTGGAGAAGTTGCAAGGCGACAATGCGTTGATTGACGAGAAGGTCACCGCCGACGACATCGCCGAAGTGGTGGCGCGTTGGACCGGCATCCCCGTCAACAAGATGATGCAGAGCGAAAAATCGAAACTTTTACACTTGGAGGAAGAGCTGCATAAACGTGTCATCGGTCAGGATGAGGCTATCACAGCCGTTTCCGATGCTATCCGCCGCAGTCGTGCCGGCTTGCAGGATGCGCGCAGACCGTTGGGATCATTCATCTTTATGGGCACCACGGGTGTCGGTAAGACCGAATTGGCCAAGGCGTTGGCCGAGTATCTGTTCAATACAGAGGAGGCCATGACACGATTCGATATGAGCGAGTTCCAGGAGTCCTACTCTGTCTCCCGGCTTATCGGTTCGCCTCCTGGATACGTCGGCTACGACGAGGGCGGTCAGCTCACCGAGAAAGTGCGCCGGAAACCCTACTCCGTGATTTTGTTCGACGAAATCGAAAAAGCGCATCCGGATGTCTTCAACGTTTTGTTGCAAGTGCTTGACGACGGGCGACTTACCGACAATAAGGGGCGTGTGGCAGACTTCAAGAACACCATTATCATCATGACATCCAATCTCGGCTCTAACATCATCCAGGAGAACTACTCCAAGTCGAACGGCATGTCAGACGAAGAGGTATTCCAACGTACGAAAGCTGAGTTGAACGAGCTGTTGAAGAAGACGTTGAAGCCGGAATTCTTGAACCGAATCGACGAGATCGTGATGTTCCAGCCGCTGTCGAAGCGTGAAATCAAGGATATCATCAACTTGCAACTGAATAACTTGCGCAAGCTGTTGGAGCAGAAGGATTTGAAGATCGAATTCAGCGATTACGCGATGAAGCTTTTGGCCGATTTGGGTTACGACCCGATGTTTGGCGCACGTCCGCTGAAGCGTGTCATCCAAAAGCAGATCATGAACGAGCTTTCGAAGCTCATCCTTTCCGACAACATCGGTCCGGGCGACACCATCATGGTGGATTCCATAGAAGACGGCAAGTTTGTCTTCTACAAGAAGTAAGAAAAAAAAGCGGCGAATCGCCGCTTTTTTTGTTTCTATTCGATAATCAGTTCTTTCCAGCGAACTTTCGGAACAATGTGCGTGCCGTTTTCGCGGTAGTAGGCGTGGCTTTCGTCGGCAGAAATCTCCTTCAACCGAATCTCCTCACCTCCCTTGCCGATGGCGAGGATGAGCACAGGCGGGCAGGGGAGCGCAAATTCTTCTTCGATCTTCTTTGCGTTGAACGCACCGATAATGATACCGTTATAGCCCAACTCGACCGCTTTCAGTAGCATGCTTTGCGCTGCGATGCCCATATCCACGTGAACCATTTTGCTTTCGGGAATGGTACTGCAAATAATAATGAAGGCTTTCGGTTCGGTGCCCGGAAAGGGCAGGTGCAACTCCGGCAACATGCCTCCCAGCTTGATGGTTTCCAACACTTTTTCCGCCCCTGTCTCCTCTGTGACTAACTTGAAGCGCAAAGCTTGCTGGTTCTTGGCGGACGGCAGCAACGGGTTCACCGCCACAATCTTCTCCAACGTGCTTTCCGAAACTCTGTACGCCTGGTCATACCCGCGATAGCTCCGGTTTTTCTTGAACAACGAATCCAAAGAATTGCCGGCGGATTTATACACCACCTTTTTCTTGCTGTTGTATTCGTCGAATTTGTTCTCTATGTAATTGTCTGCCATTTTTAGTTTACAGGTTTACGGGCTTACGGGTTTACAGGCTCCAATACGTCATATTTTTTACCACGTTGCGGTACAATCCTTTGACGTCAACGAAGATGCCATTGCCGATGGAATGTTGTTGGAAATACTCTTCCGAAAGTTTTTTGTACTCATTGTGTGCGACAGCGAGGATGATGGCGTTGTAAGGACCTTCGGGCTTGGCTTTCAGCTCGATGCCATAGCATTTCTTTACCTCATCGGGGTCAGCGAAAGGATCGATGACATCCACGAGGACGCCGAAATCACGCAGCTCGTGGATGATATCGACGACTTTGGAGTTGCGGATGTCGGCCACATTCTCCTTGAAAGTGAGTCCCATAACCAGCACGCGGGCGTTCATGGCGGGTTTGCCTGAGGCGATGATCTTCTTGACCACATTCTTGGCGATGTATCCGCCCATGGAGTCGTTGACGAATCGGCCGGCGGAAATCACCTGTGTGTGGTATTTCAGTTCGGCGGCCTTGTGCACAAGATAGTAGGGGTCCACGCCGATGCAATGCCCACCTACCAATCCAGGGAAGAACTTCATAAAGTTCCATTTGGTGCCGGCAGCCTCGATCACGTCATACGTGTTGATGCCCATGCGACCGAACAAAATCGAAAGCTCGTTCATCAAGGCGATGTTGACATCGCGCTGGGTGTTCTCGATGATCTTGGCTGCTTCGGCCACTTTGACGCTCGGGGCGCGGTGCACGCCGGGTTGTACCACCAGTTCGTACGTTTTCGCAATCTGTTCTAAGGATTCGCCATCACAACCGGAGACGATTTTGACGGTCTTCTCCAAAGTGTGAACTTTCTCGCCGGGATTGATGCGCTCGGGAGAGTATCCGAATTTGAAATCCACACCCGCTTTCAATCCGGAGAGCTGTTCCAAAATAGGCAAGCAGTCCTCTTCGGTGCATCCAGGATAAACTGTGGATTCATAGACCACATAGTCGCCTTTTTTCAGAACTTTGCCAACCGACTTAGTGGCGCCAAGCAATGGCTTGAGATCGGGTTTGTTGTTTTTGTCGATGGGAGTAGGTACGGCCACGATGTAAAACTTAGCCTTGGCTAAATTGTCCAATGAGGAGGTGAACAGGATGTCTGCATTTTCGAAGATACTGTCTTCCAGTTCTTTGCAGGGGTCTTTGCCTGTCCGCATCACGTCCAAATGCGACTCGTTGATATCGAAACCGATGACGGAGGCTTTGTGTGCGAAGGCCATCGCCAAAGGAAGTCCGACATAACCCAAACCAATCACACCGATTTTGGCATTTTTGCTTAAAATTTCATCGTATATGGCCATATTATTGCTGATTTTCGACTGTTAATGTAGGATTTTGTCCAATTTTTCTTTTTCTTGTAAGGCGGTCTGACAAATGTTGTCATCCATCACCTCTTTCTTTTTATAAGGGAATAAGGGATTGGTCAATCGGAATTCGGTGCTTAAATCCTTGGCCCTTTCTACTATAACTCGTTCATAGAAGCGTTTTTGTGCTGTAATAGCCTCTCGGTTTAGCTCAAGGATACGGGTCGGCGTGACTTCACCCTCACACAAATAGGGCAACAGGTTCAACGCGTCATTGAAAGACATAAAAGAGCCGTTTTCATCTGTAAAATCCAACTGCAATGCATGTGCCTCTTTCAACGAGGATGTGTTGCAGATTTGACGCCATTGTTCAGTGGTCAGAATGTTTCCGCCGGCGTTAATCCACTGTAGTTCAGTGTTGACTTTTAGAATGTCAATCAAGTTTTCCGGTTTGTTGTTGAAGATGCCTTCTGCAAACATGTAGCAGAGCATCATTTCACGGTAGGCAGCTATGGCCTCTTTCTCTTTGAGGACGCGCACCGGCCGGTTCGACATCTCCATCTTGGGCAGATCCACTTTGCCGGCTAAATGTTGGGAGAGTAAACGGTGATTTTCCTTTACAATCTGTATGGTGTCAGGTGCCAGAGGTTTGTATTCATAGTATTGTGTGTATTTGATGCGTTTGTCACGGTTTTGGTACTTCCATTCGTTGCGCATGAGGGCGTAGGCGTTGTGCATCCACCAGAAGGCGGGCAGGATTTCCAAACAACCGTCCTTTACGTTGTTGTTAACCAGCGAGAAAGCGAACGGGATGGAGAGAGGTCTCGGGTAGTCGCCTTTGGCGATGAGGGTGTAAGGGGCAAAAAAGCAAGGAAATGCCAACGAGGAGCAGAGTCCAGGCCAGAAACCGCGGCCCGCCACCAAATCGACATCGTTTTTGCGTCCGTTGTGGTTGGAACCGAGCGTGGCGCCGGCGGCGACATTGCTCTGCCCTTGGATGTGCGCAGCGATGAGGAACGAATTGCTGTGGTGTTGTTCGTGGCAAGGGTAGAGGAAGGCGTGACCGACCTCGCAACCGGAAATATGGCTATTGTCGCCCATGGCGGACTGATACACCCGTGCCCCTTCCGCGACGCTAACCTGCTGTCCGACAAGCACATCTGCGAGATATGCGCGGGAATCGATGTGCGCACCCTTGTGCACGATGGCGTTGCGCAGGATGACTCCGGTACCGATGCGGGCGGGCTCTTTTTCCGAAGAGGAAATCCATGCGTGCTCTATCTCGCAACAGCCTGATAATTCAGCGAATGCGTCGATGTGGACATTGAGGATCGAGGTGACATTTTCGATGGTGCAGTTCGCTCCGATGCAACCTTGCTTCTCCGTTGGTGTTTCGTGTTCGAACAGCGCGGGATTGCCCGTGTAGAGGCATTGGAAAACGTCGGTGGAGTTCATCTCCGGCACTGCTACTGCTTGAAAACGACCGTCTTCGTTGCATAGTTCCAATGGGTAACCGTAGTGCTCCTCGGTGAAGGTGAGCGATCCGATGTTGGAGATCCGGGTGTTTGCACCAATATGGTAGTTGGAAATATGTAAAACATTGGACATCACAACGTTATCCTCAATGTTCACGTTGCCATGAAAGTGGCAGTTGCGGATATTTAAAACAGAAAAAGTGCGGACGACGGAAATGGTGTTCCAGTCGTCTGCACTATTGTTCTGCTGTATCAGCTGGCTGATCTCAGCGTCTGTGAGCGATCGCCACATAATAGTTGCGGATTATTCGTCTTCGCCAAGAAGCTGTTTTTTCAGTTCATTGAGATCTTCCGGAGCATCTTTGAGGTCTTTTGCGTCGGAAGGAAGCAGGAACTCCGTGGCTTTCACCTTCTTGTTGGGTGTCACTTTGGTAGCAGTGGTGATAACGGTGATTTCTGAACCATCATATTCGGTTTTAGCCTCCGTGCAGAGCGGATAGCCTTTCAGACCAGGATACTGAGCGTAGTTGATTTCGTCACCCAGACCGAGTTCATCCGTGACCCATAATGTCACTGTGGTTTCCTCATCCGTTTCCAAATCGGTGGCTTTCACGAGCACCTTTTTACAGTTATAACCAGCGATGGATTTTGTCTCTGTAGTGTATTCATAATCCATTTTGATGTTTGCTCTGTCTTTGTCGAGTTCATCGGCAGTCTTTTTGACATAATATTTTCCATAACCGGGAAGATCGAGGACAATGCTCAGGGTTTTGGAGTTGCCATTGAAGATCTGGATCAAGTCGAAACCATAGTTCGCATTGATTCTCCAGTTGTTGCCCATGACGATGTATTCCTGAGTTTGTTCGGATAAAGCAGAGAGGAAATTAGGGTCGTCGGTGCCGATAGCAGTGTTTTCAAAAGTGATGTTGCCAGCGAAAGGTTTTTGCGCGAAAGTGCTGACACTGAGGATCATCACAGCGATGATCATGAATAAACGATTCATTTTTTTCATTTTTTCCTAAGTATTTTGGTTATAATTATCCATTTTATTTCAAACGGCAAAGATATAAAATTTACTGAAAAGTTTAAACGGAAAAAAACATTTTACATGTTGTCAGTTTCCAAGATTTTTTATTTTTGCTCTTTCATTTTAAATTGTAAGAATGATGGAATCGAAAAGGGTATTATTGGCCGAGGATGATATGAATTTAGGCAAGGTTCTGACTACCGTGCTCACAGGCAAGGGCTTCAGTGTGAAGCACGCCAACAACGGCGAAGCTGCGTACGAACTATTCTGCACCAATGAGTTTGACATCTGCCTCATCGATGTGATGATGCCGATCAAAGATGGCTTCACATTGGCGCAGGAAATCCGGAAAATGGACAAGCGAATTCCGATTATCTTCTTGACAGCCAAGACGATGCAGGAAGATATGATCAAAGGGTTGTCGATTGGCGGCGATGATTATATCACAAAACCGTTCACTATGGAGATTCTGTTGGCGCGTATGGAGGCGTTATTGCGGCGCACGGGCGTGCAGGTGGAACCCGAAAACCATATCGTGAACATCGGCAAGATCCAATTCGACCGGAAACGCCAAGTGCTCATTGTGGACGGCGAGGAGCTGAAGATGACCTCTCGTGAAGCCGCCCTGCTTGACATGCTCTATGAACAGCGCAACGACATACTTTACAGAAGTTACGCGCTGAAGAAAATATGGGGCGAGGACAGCTTCTACAACAGCCGTAACATGGACGTTTATATCACACGTTTGCGCAAGCTGCTGAAAAGCGAGCCTAACGTGCAGATTATCAATGTACACAGCTCGGGGTTCAAGTTGGTTTGGTAGTGCTATTTTGTGGTTGTTTGCACCACTACTTCGGCAGCTTTTCGCGATGCTGAACCGTTGCCCAGCCTCGTATATAGTTCCTGATAATGCGCCTTCATTAGGGATATGTGGCTTTTGTCTTCCGTGATGAGGCGCAATTCTTTTTGCAGTCTTTCGATGTTGTAGTCGTGCTGGATCAGCTCCGTCACGACGGGTGCATCCATGATGAGATTAGGCAGGGAAATGTAGTTGATGCCGGATATTAAGTGCTTGGCTATCAGATAGGAAATCTCGCTTCCGGCGTAGCAAACCACTTGTGGAGTGCCTATCATCGCGGTTTCTAATGTGGCGGTACCCGAAGCTACTATAGCAGCCTTGGCGTTGGCGAGCAGGGCGTAGGTTTGGTCACATACGGTACTGACGTTGCCGTTTTGTAGAGACATTGCCCGCGATGTTTCTACATGTAAATACTTGTCGTACAGTTCTTTTGGGAGCCATGAAACCGTGGAGACCACAAATTGGTATTGGGGAAAATGATCGACAATGCTCAGCATGGTGGGCAGGATGGCGTTGATCTCCTGCTTGCGACTGCCGGGTAACAAAGCGATGATCTCCTTGTCGTTTATATGGTTGTTCTCTCTGAAATTTCGTACATCGGGGCGTTCGGGCAGGTCGCGACTGACAGCATCGAGTAGGGGATGCCCGACGTAGTGCACATCCATGCCGTTTTTGGCATAAAAGTCTTTCTCGAATGGCAAGATCACCATCATCTCATCCACATCGCGCTTGATTTGTTTGATGCGTCCTTTCTTCCACGCCCAAATCTGCGGAGAAATGTAATAGACAACTTTGATGTGTCGTTCTTTGGCGAATTTGGCGATGCGTAGATTGAAACCGGGATAATCAACCAGTACCAATATGTCTGGTTTCCATTCTAAAATATCTGTTTTACAGCGTTTTATATTTCCTAATACTTCGGATAGGTGTACAAAAACCTCCCAGAATCCCATGAAAGCCATCTCTTTGTAGTGCATGAGCAATTCCGCTCCTGCATTGCGCATCAAATCCCCGCCGCAGCCACGAAACTGTGCTTCGGGATCTTGCGCTTTGATGGCCTTGATCAGGTTGGAAGCGTGGAGGTCGCCCGATGCCTCGCCCGCTACGATGTAATATTTCATTAGCTAATTTATTGAGCCAAAAGGCGTTTCACGATGTCGGAGACCAACTTGTTGTCAGCCTTTCCGGCGAAAGCCTTAGTAGCCATACCCATCACTTTGCCCATGTCTTTCATGCCGATGAAACCGTTGTCGGCGATGATGCCCTTCAAGGTGGCTTCTACTTCCTCCTCGGAAAGCATTTGCGGCAGGTAGTTTTTAATGATGTCGAGCTGGAATTGTTCTTCGGCAGCCAAATCCTCACGGTTTTGAGCTTTGTAGGTCTCCGCCGACTCCTGACGTTGTTTCACCAACTGCTTCAGAATCTTGATTTCAGACTCCTCGTCCAAGTCGCCAGCTCCGCCTTTTTGTGTTTTAGCCAACAAAATGGCGGATTTGACAGCGCGTAATGCGTTGAGTTTCTGTGACTCGCGAGCCAACATGGCCGCTTTGATGTCCTCATTGATTTTTTGTTCTAATGCCATAATTTTTTGTATTTAAGTCTGCAAAATTATTCTTTTTTTACATTCGATGTATTGGGATTTTTACTCAACAATGGAGGTTATCGTCCCTTCGTGAAGTTGGGTTGTTAACTGATCGCCGGGGGCAAGTTCTGCGGCGTTTCTCACCGCTTTGCCGTCCTTCATCGTGATGCTGTAGCCGCGTTTAAGGACATTCTTCGGACTGAGAAGATGCAGTTTTTCGTCGATATTGTCGCATTCGCTGGCACGTTTCCGCAAACATGTTTGGATGTTTTTGGGCAAACGTTCGGCGGTGAGTTCCAAACGTTGCTGCTCGCGGCGCATGTGGAGTTGCATCTGTTTTCCGATGTCTTGCATGAGACTTTTTAGTTGAAATGACTGATTCATAGTCAATTCTTTTGATTTGAATATCAATTCTTTATGAACTTCACTTAAATGATTTCTGTAAATATCTATCACCTTCGGAAGTTTGTATTGGAAAGCCGTTTCGGTGCGTATAAGCGACTGTTTCACTTCCGAAAGCCGCAATTGTGCCTGCTGCGCAATTTTCGTTATATAGTCGTTGAGTTGCTCTTCGAAGCGGCGGAAACACTCCAGTATGGAGAAAGCGACATCCGTGGGGGTGATGAAGTTGGCGTGAGCCACCATGTCGGTGACTGTGAGGTTTGTGGAGTGGCCGATGCCGGTGAGTATCGGGAGCGGGAAAGTGGCCACACGGTGGGTGAGTCCATAGTCGTCGTAACAGCTCATGCCCACATCTCCGCCGCCGCCACGCACAATCACCACTACGTCGAATTCCGAAAGCCTCGCCTCGATTCTCTCTAACTGACTCATGATGCCCGTGATGGCCTTCTCGCCTTGCAGGATAGACGGAAATAACTCTGTGTGAAAACGATAACCCTGTTCGTTTTGTTCTAAAGTCTGCATGAAATCGCTGTAGCCTTTGCTGGTCTCCACCGAGATGACCGCCACGCGTTTGGGGATCAAGGGCATCGTCAGCGATTTGTTAAGTCCGAATACCTTTTCCTTTTTGAGACGTTCGATGACCTCTTGGCGGTTTCGAACCATCTCGCCTAAGGTATAGGAGGGCTCGATATCTTCGATGTGCAGCGCGAGACCGTGTTTCGGGCTGAATTGTATCGTGGCGAGACAGAGGATGCGGATGTTCTCCTTCAACGGTTCGCCAGTGATTTGGGTGAAACGCCGGTTGATGTCGTTGAAATGTGCCGACCAAATCACAGCCCGCATCTCCGTTTTGATGGTGTTGCCTTCACGTTCAACGAGTTCTGGGTAGCAATGACCGCTATATGGATAGTAGTTGAGCTTTAAAATCTCCGCTTTGATGTAGTAGGGTCGGGTGTAGGTACGCTCAATTACCTTGTGGATGCTCATTGCGACATCCGACAAGGAATAGACCGTATGGTTGTTGAATGTTTCTCGTTCTTGCATGTTATCTTTATTTGTCATTTCCCCCACACTGCGCTTCGCTTGTGTGGGGTTATTTGCGCTTCGCGCGTGTTGCCTCTCCGAGGCTGCTTAAGGAATATATTCCTCTTAAATTACAGGTCAATTATAGGCGATGTTTTTAGGGATTTTTAACCAATGCTCGTATGCAGGTCCAAGGCGACGCACGGTGCGAGTCCAGATTTCGTCGGCAGGCGTGTCGAAGACGAGGGATTGCGTGGCGGGAGCGACCACCCACATGTTGCGCCGGATTTCATCTTCGAGTTGCCCGGGTGACCAGCCGGCATAACCGAGCAGGAACCGGTACTTGAGGTTGGTGATGGCGTGTTGTTCAATAAGGGCAATCAATACCGGATTGTAACCGACATACACGCCGGGCAGTAATCGGGATGCCTCGGGACAAGATTCGAAACTGTGGAGCAGGAAGACGGCTTCGGTCAGTACGGGACCACCAAAGAAAATCGGTTCTTCCACACGGATTTCGTTCACCAGATCATACACGTTGTGAGGAAGTTGACGGTTGATGATCAGTCCAGCCGTGTGCTCTTCCTCATAATCGGTCAGCAAAACCACCGAATGGTTGAAGAAGGGATCGTTGAAGTAGGGCGTGGATACTAACAGCCGTCCAGCCGAAAGGGGAAGTCCGGTGGGCTTGATGTGCAGAAGGTCGTTGTAGTTTTCCATTTTTTTGGTAATCAGTATGATGATGGAGTATTACGATTCTGGTACTTTTGTGTCAGGGTTGGATTTAGGGGTAGGCTCGGGTGTGGGTACAGGCTCTGGTTTTGGCTCCGGTTTCTCGCCTGAAAGCATTTTCTCGCGTTCATCGGCAGTGGCGAATTGAGAACCAAAGAACTCATTGACGATGATGCGCAGCAATGTGTAGGCAGGCACGGCGAAAATCATGGCGAAGATGCCGCCAATGTAGCCGGCCATCAATATGACGATGAAAATTTCCAACGGGTGAGAATGGGTTTGTCTGCCGTAGATATAAGGTTGTAAAACAAAGTCATCCACCATTTTTGCCACCCCGAAAGCAGCCACAATCTTGATGATGTTGGCCCAAATCAGTGACATTTCAGGGTCTATGGGCAACAAAGAAGTAATGCCGATGATGATGCTGATGACGATGGCGATGATGGTGCCTACGTATGGGATGATGTTGAGCAGACCGCCGATTGCTCCGATAATGATGGCGTTGGGTACCCCGAAGATGGCGCAAATCAGGAACTCTAAAAAGCCCACGATGAACATCTCCATCATAACACCCCGGAAATAAGCGGAAATCTGTGTGCCTGTGGCCTCTAAAATGTTGTCGAAGTTATCTTGGACGTTGTTCGGAAGCCAGCTGCGAATCATCTTGAAGAAGATCTTGTGGTCTTTGAGGGAGAAAAAGGTCATAAAGAGGATGGAGAAGATGGCCACGAATAGCGAACCGATCATGCTGGCGGTGCCGCTTACGATGCTCGACATGCTGAGACGTTTCACCACCTCGGTCCATTCGTTCATGAGCATGTCCGTGACATGCTGGCGGCGTTCGAGCATGCCGTATTTGCGCAGCGGTTTGTCGAACTGGTTCAACCATTCCTCGATGCTTTCACCCACAGACGACATGTCAATGGTGGTCAGGAACTTGATTTCGTTCACCAAGGCGGGAATCAAAAGGTAGAACAGCAATCCGAAGATGCCGATGATAATCACCAGGGTGATGCCAGCCGCCAAAGAGGACGGAAATTGCCATTTTCCAATGCTGATGCGGGTGAGTAGTTTCACCAAAGGTGATCCCAAAAGCGAAAGGACAAAGGCCACAAATATGTAGATGACGATATCGGAAAAGAACCACAAAAGGAAAATGATGATTCCCAGACCGATAAGCAAGGCAATGGCACTTTTACTGTTGTTGTTCATTTTACTGATTGTTTTTGGATTTCTTTTTTTTCGATTTTGCCTGTTTTTTGTTGCGTTTACGATGGTCGAAGTCCTGTTTGTAGGTCAAGGCAGCTCCTGCTACGTAGTTGTTGGGGTTGTCGTAGTAATGATAGTCGTCTCGTTCGCCGATGTAGGTGAAAGCCTTTACCCGCCAAGTGCCCGACTGGTTAATCACGTATTCTACTGTAAGATCACCGTATATGTTATTGTAACCTGCGGTGTTCCGGTCGTCATAATATCCAATTCTCGTGGTCATGATCATGCGGTTGTTTAGCAGGTTGGCATTTGCGCGGACACCGTATTCCGCAGCCGTTGTCTCCGTCGCTTGGTTGTAGGTGATACCGAATCCCCCGTGTTTGCTGTCGATGACATTGCTGAGCACATTGTTGACAATGTTGCTGAATAACGTTAATCCCGACAGGCTGTTGATGAGATATGCGTTGAACAGATTTTCGTTCGTGAAACTGTTCGTTACCAAAAAATAGGCGAATTGTTTGGTCATGTTCTCCTTGTTCTGGGTGTCGATAGCAGTGTAGAAAAGGTTGCGAGTCTCGGGACTGCTGTTAGGAAGCTCGAAGGAGAAAGTCGGCTCAATGCGTTGCATCAGCGGTCCCTTCAGGTGAATGTAGGCGTTCACGTCAGCAGTGCCCGAAGGGAGAATGTCAGAGGAGATGATGTTGGCAAGTGATGTTTTGGAATACTTGTAAGCACTGATGTTGACGGTCATGTTTTCCAGCGGACCATCGAAATTGATGTATCCTCCAGGCACCATGGTGAATTTTGAGTTGACAACATCGAAGAGCGAGATTTTGAAGTCGCCGGAGTGCAACAACAGGTTGCCATAAAGTTTCAGATCGTCATTGCCGTAAAGCAACTGGAAACGACCGTCAGCGCGGGCATTTAATGTGCCGCCAAGTGATTCGAGCTCCAAAACCAAGTCGGCATCGTTGGTGACATTGAAAGTGAAGTCGAAATTGAGCGAGGTGGAGGAGGACTCCTTTTCAACGACAGCAGTCGTGTCTTTGTCAACGCGGGCATGGATGTGGATGTAGTCCGTTTCGGAGGCGGAATTGGTGGAGTTGACTTGCAAAACGATCTTGGATCCCTTGAGTGTTTGGATATTCGGACCGGTGAAGTAGAGGTTGTCGTCATCGCTGGAAATGTATATGTCGCCTTTCACGTAGCCCGTGCCATAGAATATGGAGTTGATCGTGCGCGGAGTGTTCAGCGCGAGAAGCCGGTCGGTGTGGACGTGTAAATCCAAGCGCATGTTGTTGAACATCTGGTGATAAATGTCACCTGAAAGAGTGGCGGTGTTGTTGTTTTTGTCGGTGAGTTTAACATTGTTGAAGGAGATGCCCTCTTTGTTGAATGTAATGTCTTGATTGTTAATGTTATATTGGGTTCCTAAGGCCGATATGCCTAACTGAGCATCCAGAATATGCACTTTGCCGTTCAGATAGGAGGAGTCGGGTGTGGAGTAGAAATCCATAGCGCCCGATGCGTGCCCCGAAAAGTTATCACTGAAAGAGGAGAAGAAAGGCTCTAAAAATTCAGTGTTCAAAGTGTCGAAGGTCGTTTTTATTACCAACGACGGGTTTTCGTAGGTTCCTGATACATTAGCGATAATTTTCCCCAGATTCCTGAAGTCGCGGATGGAGAACCCCGTGAGGTAGTCGTAGTCTAATTTTTCATTAGTTGCATCGAAAATGCCGCCAGCGAAACGGATGACGTTGTCATTGTTGAGACCAGCCATCAAGAAAAGGTCGCCCAGTCTTGAATCGTTCATGGTTAGCTCATCGGAAAGCAGCTTGCCGAAAACGAGTCGGCGGTTGTCGCGGTTCATCAGATTAAGGTCTGCCGAAACCCACCCGCCGATGGACATGCCGCTCAACAGCGGGTTGAGGAGCGTCAAGTCGAAACTCCGGGCAGCCACCCTCAATCGACTCGAATCCTTGGTGTCGTAATCCCCGTTCACCAAAATGGAACTGTTGTGTGTGGAAAAAGACAAGTTGTCTATCTCATAGCGATGCGGTTGGATATGGATGGCATTCTGGTCATTAAAATTGCACTCATAATCCTTCAAGAAGATCTTTGAAGGATCCAGACGTATCACAATGTCATCGGTGTGCGTGACATCCACGGAGCCGGAAAGCGAGGAACGGTTGTCGTCGGAGTTGAAGGGGTTGTTCCATGCAAAATCATACTCGATCAGGTTGTTCATGGCATTGGCTTTGAAATCCAACTGGTTGAAGTTCAAGGTGTTTTCGCCGATAAAAACGACGACAGAATCCCCTCCCAAAACAACGTCTAATCTATGGTGGCTCTGAGTTTTGCCGTTCAGGGTGAAATGATATAACCTCAACTTGTTTCGGAGGGAGAAGTAGGGGAGGTTTACCTCCACACGGTCGTTACTATGGTCATCGGTGATATCTACATTAATGGTGGAATTGGATGCCAAAAACATGTCCGGGCGAAGTAGTTTCGTGAGAGCACGAGTGTTGTAGGTGGTCATGCTGAACTTAATGTAGTCTTTGCTGGCTTTGGTGAACCTTGTTTCGGAGGATTTGTCCATGGTGTTTGTGCGTGCAGCGGAAACCAGAGAGGGGAAGAAGTTGTGAACGATGTTTTGAAGTGAATCTTTCACAGTGGCAAGAGGGTGGGAGGATTCAAAGTTCGCATTGGCTATGTTGGAGGTGAGGATGTATTTGTGCAATCCTTCATGGTTGAAGGTGGTGAGTCGGAGTCTGTCGTTGGTGACGCTGTCTTCGTTGTATTTGATCTTGAGATTGTCGCAGCCGATATACCCGTTGATATTGTTAAGGTCGGTGCCGTGCATAACTATTTGGAAAAGGTCGAAGTTGAGTTGCAATGTGGGGTTATGCTGCATGACGGCAATGAGTTTCTCAATCCCTTGGGCGTTAACAGAATCTACCAAGGGTAGCTGTTTCCCGATAGCGCCGGCAGAAATCTGGAATCCGTTGATGTTTCCCTGCAAAGCGGGAATATCCTGAGTGCGATCCAGTTGTGCGACCATCTCGCCCTTGAAGTTGGGGTCGTCGGCAGTGAGCGTGGTGTAGATGAAGTCGTGATGGTAGTCACCCTCCATGATGATGTTTCGCAAGGGATATCCCAACAGTTGGAAACGTTCGGCACGTCCGGAAATGTGTGCCTCTGCGGTCTTGAGATTTTCAGCAGAGATGCTGGAAGAAGCCGTTTGACCATCGATGGTCGCGTTTATGTGGCAGGTTCCGAAAGTTTTGTAGTCGCCTGTCAGTTTGGCAAGATTGAAGTTGGTGGATTTCACGTCTCCTTTGAAACGGAGCTTCCCGTCCATGGTGTTGGTGATCAGCGACGCACTGACGGAACCGAGGTCGGTGGCGGCTTGAAGTTGTGCGTTGAAATCACTCAGCACACCACGCATGTCTCCCGAAAGGGTCACGTGGCCTATTTTTTTGAACGTCGCGTTCGTGGGGATTGTCTTCCCTCCTGGCAGCGTGAACTTCGCCAAATCAGGAAGATAGCATGTAGTGGAATCCAGTGACAAGTCATAGCGGGCGTTCAGGAAATCGACGACATTCCGGATGGCGATATCTCCATGCACACAATTGCGGTCGTTCCAAGTGGCCTTCATGTTTTTGACACGAAAATCGTTGACAATCCCGTCTAAAGTATCGGATTGTAGATGGAAAACCTCCTCCATGCCACGGATGGCGGGGGCGTAGTCGGCGACATCGTCCATGGACAACATGCTGGGGCGAATCTCCGCACCAATACGCACCGAGTCTAAAAACTCCGCGTAGGAAGTCCAATCGTCATAGCGGAAGTAGAGATCCATGTCTAAATCACTCTTGTCCGTTACTAATTTTAATTCTTTGAAGGTCAGGTCTTTACTGCTGATATGGAAATCACCGCTGCACTCTTTCAACAGAAAACCGCCGTATTGGGTGAAAGCGAGTTGCCGAATGTCCATGCCTATGTCATCGTTCACCAATACGAAATCCTTGGCCTTGATGGTGATGTTGGCAAGCTCAAGGAAGGAGTAGTCAATGTCTGGGCACCCAGATGTTTCGTAAACGACCCGGTCGTTGTCGTCGATGTACACGAAACGGCCATGAGTGATGTCCACCTTGTTGGATGTCAGTTTGAAGGTGCTGCTGGTGGTGTCGTCGGTTTCAAATACTTCGCACCATTTGGACATGTTGTTGATTTCCTCGTCTTTGTAGGTGCGCAGCACCACGTCCAAGTCGTCAAGCACCACGTTCAGAAGTCCGAGATGCATGGGTTCAAGTCGGAAAGTGCGCAACCAGCACTTCACAGTGCCGGAGTATATCATGTTTTCGTTGTGGTGGTCCTTGATGCTCACCTCGTGCGCCACGACCTTTAACGTAGGAGTGATGCGAATATCTTTGATGGATACTTCTGTACCCCAAGATCTACTCAGAGAGTCTGTAACTTTGTGAACAACAAAGGTTTGTATTGCGGGTACAAACAGCAAGCCCACGATCAGCAGGTCGAGTGCCAAAAACACACCCACGATCCAGCCCACCGCTTTCAGTGCCTTTTTCATGCCCGTTTTACCCATTTTAATAGTAAATATCTTTAAAACTGCAAAGATATAATTTTTTCGGAGTGGCGGGCTGAATAAAAATCAAATCACTCCCTGATTTGACATATCCTTCTTAATCCTTCCAAAACGGTTGAGCGGTTGGTGCCGATGTTCATCCGCATGAAACCTTCGCCTTCGGCACCGAAGTCCGTGCCGTTGTTCAGACCGATTTTCGCGTCATATACCAACCTGTGAATCAGTTCTTTCTGTGGGAGGTTCCAAGCGCGGAAATCCATCCAGAGCAAGAAAGAAGCCTCCGGTCGCATGAAGGTGATTTCAGGACAATGTGCTTTCAGATATTCTTCCGATGCGATGATATTCCCTTGCAGGTAGGCTAACAGTTGTCGCAGCCACTCTTCCCCGTTTGCGAAGGCCGCTTCTGCCGCATAATAGCCGAAAATATTGCCCAACGAAAGCTCGTTGTGATCTAAGAAACCGAAAAATGCTTTCCGGATTTCCCTGTCGGGGACATAGCAAACAGACGAGGCTAATCCCGCCATGTTGAAGGTTTTGCTGGGCGCGAAGAAGGTGATGGAGTTCTGTTTTGCCGCTTCGGAAACGTTCGTGAAGGAGGTGTGTTGGAATTCGGGGTAGGTGAGGTCGGCATGAATCTCGTCGGAAATTACTAACACATTGTGTTTTAAGCAAATATCGGCGACCTTTGATAGCTCCTCTTTCGTCCAGACGGTGCCGCCAGGATTGTGCGGGTTGCTCAGAATCATGACCTTGCACCCCATTGCCTTGCGGTATAAATCCTCCAAGTCGAAGGTGAAACGGCCGTTTACAGTTTTTAGCGGACTGCTTACGAATCGGCGACCTGTGCGGTGCGGCACGTTGATGAATGGCGGATATACCGGGGTGGTAATCAGTACTTTGTCGCCTGGCTGCGTGAAAGTTTGCAGTACGAAGGCGATGCCCTGCACGATACCGGGGATGAAATGCATCTTGTTCCATTTCGTGGAGATGCCGTAATGTTTCTGAAACCAGTTCAGAACGGCCATTTTGTAGCTGTCGGGCGCGAAGGTGTAACCTAAAACCTCATGGTCGCAGCGGTTGCGTATCGCATTGAGGATGAAGTCTGGAGTCTTGAAATCCATGTCAGCCACCCACATCGGCAACAGGTCGTCTGTCCCGAAAACTTCCGGTGTCATGTCATGTTTCACACAACTGGTGCCTTTTCTTTGAGCGATGATGTCGAAATTGTACATAATAATTAAAAATTAAAAATTAAGAATTAAGAATTAAGAATTAGATGCGCGAGATGTCTTTACAATGGATACAAGGATTTTTAATAGTTCGAGATTATCATCATACAGGCTTTTAAAAGCCCTTTCGTCAAGATAGCCGCTTTCATAAAGCAATTCGAGCCGATAACATGTCTCTTCTGCTTCTTTTAATGCAATATTCATTTTTGATATAAAATCCGCTGTGCTTTGAGCACGAGTGCCTTCTCGTACGTTTGCACCTATGCTTGTTCCGCTTCGTAACACTTGTTTTGACATCACAAATTCTTGTTTTTTTGAGCATAAGAATTTGTATAATTTGACTGCTCTCAATGCAAAAGACTTGCTTTTTACTAAAATAATGTTTTGTTTCTCATTCATAGTTTTAAAATCTTTCGTTTGTGTAGTTGAATGAATAGCAACGAAAGATTTTTGAAATTATTATCGTATATTTAATTTATTTATGAAAACGAAGAGTGGGCGAGAGATGACCATCCCCACCCACTCTTTCTATGTTGGTAATTCATAATTCTTAATTCTGAATTCAGAATTACAATATCGTGATGGAACCTTTATGCGTAGAGGTGACACCTTCGTAGTCAGTGATTCGCAAAATGTAGTTGTAAGTGGCACCCACGAAGAATTTGCCGTTCTCGGAGCCGTTCCATTCAAAATCTTTGTTGGTGGTGTGATAGATCACCTCGCCGTTGCGGTTGAAAGCCGTGAATTCCAACGATTTGATCAGGCTGCGCTGAGGAATGGTGAAGTAGTCGTTCACGCCGTCAAGGTTGCTCGGGGTGATGGAGTTGGCCAAGTTCAGGAAGGGTTTGCACGCGGGAATAGTGATGGTGTTGGAGCAGGAACAACCGTCTTCGCTGACAATCTCCACGCTATAGGTGCCAGGAGTCGTGATGGTGATACTCGGTGTGTTTTCTCCTGTATTCCATTTGTACTCGGCCACTTCCTCTTCTGTGTTGGCCGCCAAAGTCGTGGTGAACTCGTCGCAGAAGTCCAAATCAAAGACGATATCGACTTTCGGCTTGCGGATTTCTAATGTCACATCAACAAGACTGTCGCAGCCGTTCCAGGCTAATCCTTCGTAGGTGACGCGGCGGGTACCTTCGGTGGACCAACTCTGAGTCTCGCCGAAGTAGGCTGGGTCATAGACCACAGGCAACTTCTCTTCGCAGGTTTTGATGGTGTCTAAAGAATACACTTTCTCAATGGCTGACATATCCAACTGGATGGTCTTCTCGATGGAGTCAATGCACTTTTCCTCTTCATCCTGCAGCACGATCTTGATGATGGCTTGACCATCGTTGGTGATGGTGGTGGAGTCGAAAGTGTAGGTATAACCCGCCGGGTCGTTGCCGAGATAGATATAATGGTTCGTGGTGTGCTGTTTGACATACCACTTGATGTTCTGTACCTCCTGATAGATGTATTCGGGTAAACCTCCCGATTGCGTTGGAGGGATTTTGACAAAGACTTCGCTGGAATCGATGAGTTTGGCGGTCAGGTTACAGTTGTTGAAGACCTGTTCGAAGGTGAAGTTAGGATGGAGATAATAGTTTTTGATATGAGCTTCATAAATGAAAGGCACGCCCGTGTATGACTTCATTTCGCAGCGATAATAGGGGTAGAGAAGGTCTTGGTTTTCGACATAGACGCCGTTTTGTCCTACAGGGATAACGCCAGCTGGTGGGTCGGCCAAATCCCAAATCTTGTTTGTCGCATCCGCGGAGTCGTAGCCGTAGTGCCATTCGTAAGTCTGTTCGAGGAAGCCCCACGGCACAGACAAGTGCACGGGTTGATCACCGCAAGCATCCACTTGCATGACACCAGGGATCATCTTGGCGGTGAAGAGACCATAAGCCCAGTGTGCGGTAGCAGAGCATCCTATAGTGCGAATACGCAGTTTGACGGATTTTACTGGAGCGAAGTTTCCGTTGACATCCACATTTTGGGAAGCAATGCTCTTCATGTTGAAAGCCAGCGGTTTGTATTCGAACCACTGCACAGGGTATGAGCTGCTGTTGCCGCCAGTTTGATTGCTTGGGCACTCACGATAGGGGAACGTAGTGGGGGTGGCGTAGCCGTTAGCGCTATTGCCATTGTTGTTGAATTGTCCAGACCAATAGTAGGTTCTAATACCGTAAGAATTGGGGACAGTTATAACATCAGAAGATGCACCGCATCCACTTGGCCAGGCCAAGAAGCGGGCGTATGGCCAGTTGGTGTTTGGCACCGGGTTGGCTGACTCTTGCGTAGCTTGGGTAGGATAATAACCGAGGTTGAGCAATTGCCCAGTCTCTCCGTCCAACACTTCAATGAAGAACTGCGGATTGGTGATGCTGGCGCAACCTTGTATGCTAACGCCATGGCTACAATAATCACCGCATGCATTAATGAGGGCGAAAGAGAATAACACTAAAAGCGTGCTGTTCTCCTCTTCTGGATAGAACCAGTATTCGATTTGTGCCGCTTTGTTACAAGTATTGTTGCTGGTACCGCATCCGATACGGATGACCGTGTCTTGTAAATCCTCAGAGGCGTAACTGCCGTTTTCCCATGAAGGTGGCAGATAATTCTCGTGCGGATAACTGTTACCTAACTGATAACAGCGGCACGGATCTTGTTGGTTTGAAGTGATAATGGCATGGGTGGTAGAGGCAGAGGAAGGATTTTGCGTACTCGTATTATTTGGAGTAACGACATTTCCCGTACCTGCCGGATCTATTGTCCAGTTGCTGCTGGCTCTACATCTCACGTAGGGATGCTGCGTACTGCCTAAGGTGTTGAAGGTCAACTGACCCATAGAGGGTTGCCATGGTGTGTAGGTATATCCTTGCGCCAAGCAGGTTGCAATTGCCATCACAAAACTAATGAATAACGATATCTTTTTCATAGCAAATGGTATTTCGACATATATTTTATTTATTAACGAAAAAACGCTTCAAACGTTACAAACTTTTTTTATAAGGTGAATTATTTATATTTGTCTTATTATCAATAGATTGATGTGTCAAGCTCTTGTCCGGAACGGAGCTGTTAAAGGAATAATGCTTAACCATTATTGTTATTGTATGCGTTTCCGAACTCTGTACGCGCCACGATCGACCTTCCTAACGTGGCTTCATCGGCGTATTCCAATTCTTCTCCCACACCGATACCTCTCGCAATAGTGGTGATGGTCGGCACTTTGTTCTGTATATTTTTGTAGATGAAGAAGTTGGTGGTGTCACCCTCTACCGTGGCGGGCAATGCGAGGATGATTTCTTTGATGCCGCCGGCATTCACTCTGTCGAATAGTTTTTGTATGGTAAGTTGCTGGATGCCAATACCGTCCATGGGGGAAATGACACCGCCCAACACGTGATAAACCCCTTGATACTGATGAGTGTTCTCGATAGCGATAACGTCGCGGATGTCCTGCACCACGCAAACCACGCTGCTGTCGCGCTTCGGATTGGCGCAAATGTCGCAGATTTCGTGGTCGGAGATGTTGTGGCATTGCCGGCAATAGACCACTTCGCTCTTCAGCTTGTTGATGCGGTCGGTGAGCAATTGCACGTTGGCTTCGTCCTGCTTGATGAGATGCAGGGCGAGTCGCAGGGCCGACCGCTTGCCGATGCCGGGGAGTTTGGAAATCTCGTTGACGGCATTTTCTAAGTGTTTGGAGTATAGGGATATCATTCTACTTCGGGGTCAAATATGAGGGTGGAAAATCGGGTGAGGTCGAAAATTTCGTTGGCCACTTCGCAGAGCTGTTCCGCAGTGATGTTTTCGATGATGCGTATGTCTTCGTTCGTGTCGCTGACTTCATCGTAGAAAAGTGCGAGGCGACCGGCGGCCAACAATTCGTTTAGCTTGCTTTCCTGCGAGAGAGCTAACTGTCCAAGATACTGTTTCTTAGCGTAATAGAGCTGCATGGAGCCGAGTTTTTTCCTTTTCAGCTTCTCGATTTCGTGATAGACCAAGTTCAGACAGTGGTCGCGTTCGTGCGCATCGCAACCGAAATAGACACTGAAGAGTCCGCAGTCGGAAAAGGCATTGAAGTAGGATTCCACGGTGTAGGCCAATCCCATCTTTTCGCGAACGCTCATGTTGAGCCGCGTGTTCTGTCCCTGGCCACCCAAAATGTTGTTTAACAGCATGAAAGGGATACGTTTCGGGTCATGGATGTCGTAGGCGAGAGTACCCGTGACCACGTTGGTCTGCGAAGTGTTCTTGCGCACGTTGCGGCTCTGGGGTGTGAAGTTCGTGAAAGGATTCCTGCGGCGTGTTCCCTCGGCCATCTCACGGCAGCCGAAATGTTTTTCACACAGCCGAATCAGTCTTTGGACAGGAATGTCGCCCACGGAAGCCAACACAACATTCTCCAAGGTGTAATTTTTGGAAATAAAGTCCATAACATCTTCACGGTGAATGTTTTGTACACTTTCTTTAGTGCCCAGAATAATTTTGCCCATATCATGTTGATGGAACACCAATGACTCGAAATCGTCGAAAATCAGTTCCGAAGGACTGTCATTATAATAGTTGATTTCTTCAAAAATGACGGTTTTCTCCTTCTCGATTTCCTTTTTCGGGAAAGTGGCGTGGAAGAAGATGTCCGCGAGGAGTTCCACGGCACGTGGATAGTCGGGGGAAAGGAAAGATGCGTAAAAGTCGGTTTCTTCCTTTGATGTGCTGGCGTTCAGGTCGCCGCCGACGCTCTCCATGCGGTTGATGACGCGGTAGGCGTTACGCTTTTCCGTACCCTTGAAGATGGTGTGTTCCACGAAATGGGCCAAGCCCGGAAGTGTTTCGGGCTCGTCACGCGTGCCGGCATCGACGAGGATGCCGAAATGGGAAATGGGTGACGCGGTGGGGATGTGTAGCAGCCTAAGACCGTTTTGCAGTCTTACAACACGGTGCGACATGGATCTATAGTAACAGTTTGGATAGTATTTATAATATCTTCACTATAAGGAACTTGCACGCGGATATAGTTATCGGTGAATCCGGACAGCATATCGTCGTTTACCTGCGATTCCACCAATACGGGGCGTTCTTGGCCCGCGCATTGTTCGTAGAAAGTGCGTTTCTTCTCGTTGGAGAGGGCGATGAGCCGTTGGCTGCGCTCGTCTTTGACATCTTCCGGGATTTGGTTTTCCATGATGTTGGCTGCGGTGCGAGGACGGCGCGAGTAGCTGAAGACGTGCATATAGCTGACAGGCAAGTCGGAGAGGAAGTTGTAGGTCTCCTCGAAATCTTCGTCGGTTTCGCCGGGAAAACCCACGATGACATCACATGCGACGCATGCGTCAGGCATCAGCTTCTTGATTTTCTTGACTTTTTCGGCGTATTGTTCGGTGGTGTATCTGCGGCGCATCTCGGAGAGGATGCGGTCGCACCCCGACTGCAGTGGCAGATGGAAGTGCGGCATCAGCATCTCGTTCTTGGCCACCAGTTTGATGACATCGTCGGTGAGCAACTCGGGTTCGATGGAGGAGATGCGTACGCGTTCGATGGCTTTCTGTTTCACGATGGCCTTCATCAGTTTGGTGAAATCCTCGTTGGTGCCGCGCCCGAAGTCACCAATGTTCACACCGGTGAGGTTCACCTCGTGAACTCCTTGGTCTGCAATTTCTTTGATGTTCTTGAGCACACCATCGATGGTGTCGCTGCGGCTCTTTCCGCGCGCGATCCACACCGTGCAATAGGTGCAGTGGGTGTTACAGCCGTCCTGGATTTTGAGGAACGAGCGGGTTCGGTCGTGGATGGAGTAGGTGGCGAAGAAGTTGGGGGTCGGTTTTACCTCGCGGGTGACAATGTAATCGACCACGCTCATTTTGTTGTGGCTACCGAAGACCTTGTCGACGCCTGCCCAGCGCTCGAGCAGTTCGGGTTTGAGGGCACTGTAACAGCCGATGAGCATGATGGCGGCCAGCGGGTTTTCGCGGTGGAGTTTGGAGACCAGATTGCGGGTCTTCTTCTCGGCGGAGCCGGTCACGGCGCAAGTGTTCACGATGACGATTTCAGGCACTCCTCCCTGGGTCCAGCCGCGTTTCTCCAACTCGGCGGCAATGGCGGACGACTCGCTGAAGTTTAGCTTGCATCCTAACGTGTGAATGATAAAATTCTTCATTATATATTGTTTTTTTTACTTTCGATAGAAAAGCCCCTCAATCCAGCAACTATATTCTATGCTCTAAACCAAGCACATTTTTAGGGCGCGCAAAATTACAATTTTTTTTTGAATTGTCAAAATGAAAAATTTCGGGAGAATATGCAATCGATTAATTTTTGTATCTTTGCCGCATCAATTAGACTGGAATTAGGATGCAGATTTATCACGCTAATATCATCTACACGCCGCAGAGTCGCCGTTTCGAGGTTGTTCCGGATGGCTATATAGCCGTCTGCGATGGTAAAGTTGAGGGGGTTTATCGTGACTTGCCCGATCATCTTTCCGGCGTTCCAGTGACGGATTTCGGCAACCGTCTCCTTATCCCCGCCATGAACGACATGCACGTTCACGCCCCGCAGTACCGAAATCAAGGCATCGCCATGGACGAGGAGTTGCTGCCGTGGCTTAAAAACTATGTCTTTCCTGAGGAACAGAAATATGCGGACATGACATACGCTGAACGTATGTACCCTCGTTTCGTGCGCGATCTTTGGCGTCATGGTACCATGCGGGTGGTGGCCTTCGCATCGGTTCATCTCGAGAGCACACGTCTGCTCATGCACTTGCTCGACGATGCCGGGCTTTGCGCCCGTGTGGGCAAGGTCAACATGAACCGTGATTGTCCGCCGGGGTTGCAGGAGACCGTTGTGGAGGCGCAGGAGGCCTGTGGCGCACTGGTCGATGAGTTCGAGCATGAGGGTTCGCGCGTGCGACCCATTGTCACGCCCCGCTTCATCCCCTCTTGCACACCCGAAATGCTGCAAGCTTGCGGTGAAATGGCCCGGCACTACAACCTACCCGTTCAGACACACCTCTCGGAAAATCTTGAAGAGATAGAGCTGGTGAAACAGCTGGAACCTCAAAGCCGCCACTATGCCGATGCCTACTATCGCTATGGACTTATCGGGCAAACACCCTCCGTGATGGCACATTGCGTCTGGACCGATGGCGACGAACTCGAAATGTTGCGTAATCATAGCGTCATGGTGGCTCACTGTCCAACGTCCAACCTCAATGTCGCGTCAGGACTTGCACCTGTGCGCCGTTTTCTGGAAGCGGGAGTTCCCGTGGGACTGGGCAGCGACATCTGTGGCGGGCACGACTTCAGTATCTTCCGCATGATGGTCTATGCCATTCAGGTCAGCAAGATGCACTATCAGCGCGACAAGTCGTGTGCTTTCCTGACTTTGTCCGAAGCTTTCTGGATGGCCACCAAGTCGGCCGGAAGTTTCTTCGGGAAAGTGGGCAGCTTCGAGCCCGGCTATGATTTCGATGCCCTGGTCATCGACGACAGCGAACTGATGATTGACACGGATTACACCCTTCCGGAGCGTCTCGAACGTTTTGTCTATATTGGCGACGACCGGCACATTGTCGGTCGCTATTGTCAAGGACGGTTGGTGGGGGAGCCGTAATCTTATACCACATCAATCTGCTGTGATCCATACTGTTACTGAATATACATCAGGATGTTTCTTTGGGATTGTAGTGGGCTGATCCGTCAATGCGTGTGGAATTTCAGGAGGGGGCAAAAGCCGCGAACTGTCCATCTCGACCATCATAGACGGTTCTTTGCCCCAACCGCGTTAGCGGTTGCCTATCTGTAGCCGATGGTGAGGCGGATGTGGACAACGGTGAGAAGGTCGGACGCGGGGTTCGCGGCGCGGGGAAAGTTTGCGGGCGAGGGGATGGGATGGTTCGCCGCGAAACGGGATGATATTGCGGACGGGCGCGCGAGAGGGATTGAAGTGGAAATGTTTTTGGCTAAAAACGAATTGTAAATTATTGTCGTATAACGGGTTGTAGGGGCGAATAATGATTCGCCCCTACGGGAACGGATGGCCAAAAACATTGAAGCGGAAAGCCCGACGGCGCGGCGAGAGAGGACAACGTTATGCAATGTTGGTCCAAGAATGTGTGTTTGCGACGCTTGGAAGCGTCGGCTCCTAAGCCGCGCCGGCTCGCCCAAATAAAAAAGTGGATGCGTAAGCCCCGATAGTTTGAAGTTCCGCACTCAACCATTCCCGAAAAAATGTATTTTTGCACTTTCGTATTAACTGTTGTACTAATATTGTATAAGCATGATGAAACAGAAATTGTTATGGATGGCAATGTCCTTGGTGATGTTCTTTGCGGCTTGCAACCGAGATGAGAAAAACCTGCTGGGCGTTTATAGCTACAAAGTGTCGGGCGAGCTGGTTTTAGTCGATAGTCTCGGACATGGATCAAGTCTTTTTATCCATCGCAACGGACAAATGAATGTTCTGAAAGACAAGTCCCAACCCCACGGACTGTTGATTACCATGAACGAGATGAATGGAGGTTGTTATACTTTTCCGGCTCGCTTTCAAGGGGATTCGATTCTGATAGAACCCCACCAGTTCCCTCTTCAAATCCTTTCTTCAGATGGACTTCAATCCATCTTCTCTGACAGCGTATCTTCTTTTGTTTATTATGTGAACGCTGCCGGTAGTGGCCATTTAAACGATAGAGTGTTGATTATTAAAGAGCATTGGGATGGTGTACGAAGCGATAATGCCTCCTTTACATTTCGAGCAAGTGAGATGACTGTTTTGGCGGAGAAAAATTGATGCTAATGTGTAGGATATCAACAATATATTTTGCTGTCGCCTTGTGCCTCCTGACAGTAGGATGCAAGCCGAAAGAGCAGCATATAGAACGCAAGCCTTTGAAGGTGGAGGTGATGGTGACGGATAGCGTATCGGGACATCTTACCCGCGTGTATCTGGGAGAAGTGGAGGAGAAACTCTCTGTCGCTATGAGCTTTCCTGTAGGCGGCAGGGTGGAGCGGGTCTATGTGCGCGAAGGCGACCAAGTGCGGGAAGGTCAAACCTTGGCCGTCATCAACAGTGCCAATGCGCAGAACGCCTATAACTCCGCCAAAGCCTCGCTGCAGCAGGCCGAAGATGCCTATAATCGTTTGAAAAAAGTCTATGAACAAGGCAGTTTGGCCGAAGTGAAGTGGGTGGAAATGCAAACCTCATTGGAAAAGGCCCGCTCGATGGAGCAAATTGCCAAGAAGCAGTTGGATGATTGTACGTTGACAGCGCCCATTTCTGGAGTGGTGGGCAGATGTAACGCCAAAGCTGGCAGCACGATGCTTCCCGGCGAACCGGCGGTCACGCTTTTAGATATGGGTAGCGTTTCCGTAACCTTTTCAGTGCCAGAGAGTGAGATAAACTCCGTGGTGGTAGGCCGCGAAGCCTACGTATGCGTTCCCGCACTCCAAAACCGGATGCTCACGGGCCGCATTTCGGAACGTAGTATGTCAGCCTCCCTTATCGCCCATAGCTATCAGGTGAAAATCGCCTTCCCCAACGCAGACAAGGCGTTGTTGCCCGGAATGGTCTGCAAGGTGATGCTGAATCAACCAGAAAACCAGGGAGTTGTGGTACCTGCCAAATGTGTGCAAACCCGTCCCGAAGGACTTTCTGTCTGGGTCGTGGAGAACGGTCGTGCCCAACATCGCCTCATCACCTCTTCGGAATTCGTGTCCAATGGCGTGCTTGTCACCTCCGGATTGAATCCTGGCGACACTATCATCACAGCAGGCTTTCAAAAATTATATACGAATGCAGAATTAATAATAGACAACAAAAGAAATCCTTGAGCAGCCTCGAAGAGCCAAAACGCACGAAGTGCAAGTAATCCCGCACAAGCGTAGCGCGGTGTGGAGCGATAAGACTCACAAAGTGCAAGTAAACTCACCAAAGCGAAGATAGTTCAGCATGAGGATAGTTCAGTCAAAATAAAGAATAATGGCAACGAAACATCATATACTCTCCGCGATGCGCAGCCACAAGATCATCTTCTTTGTTGTGGCCTGCTTGGTTGCCTTTGGTATATTCGCTTTGACGCAGCTGCACAAGGACGAGTTTCCGCAATTTACTATTAGGCAGGGGATTGTGGCGGCGGTCTATCCCGGCGCTTCCTCTCAGGAGGTCGAGGAACAAGTCACCAAGCCGCTGGAACGCTTCCTGTTTACCTACACCGAAATCGACAAGGAGAAGACCTACTCGGTGACCGAAAACGGCATAGTTTACGTCTATGCGGAGTTGCGCGTATCGGTGAGGGACAAGGACGAGGCGTGGTCGAAAATCCGCCATGGACTGCAACTTTTCAAGAAGACTTCATTACCGGCGGGGGTGCTCGAGATAGTGGTGGTCGATGATTTCGGGAACACCTCCTCCATGCTGCTCACCGTGGAATCACCTGAACGCACGCCACGCGAACTGGAAGACTATGCGGAGCTGCTCTGCGACAGATTGCGCACCATCCCTGAAATGGGCAACCTCAAGATTCTTGGACAGCAGAATGAGGAAATTGCCGTGACGGTGGATCAGGAAAAAATGGCGGCTTACGGCATAAGCCAGCGAGCTCTGATGCTGGAACTGGCTACCCAAGGACTTCGTACAGCGGGCGGCAGTTTGGAGAACGAAGATGGCGAGGCACAGGTACATGTTACGATTCCGTATCAGTCTGAGTATGAGATAGGTGAGCAGATTGTCTATGCCGATCCTACGGGAAATGTCGTGCGCTTGCGAGACATTGCCACCATCGAACGCCGTTATGCGAAACCGAAAAACTACATCAAATACAACGGAAACTCTACCGTGCTGATATCCATGGAGATGGCTCCGGGTAACAACATCGTGGCCTTCGGGAAAAAGGTCGAAAAGGAGATTTCTCAATGCAAAAAAAATCTGCCACCCGATGTCGATATGCACAGAATCACCAACCAGCCTTATGTGGTCAACAAGTCTGTGATGTCTTTTTTGCGCGACCTGCTTTTTTCCATTCTCGTTGTGATTGCCGTGATGTTACTGCTCTTCCCGCTGCGAACAGCCTTGGTGTCAGGCTCCAGCGTGCCCGTTTGCACCGCCATCACGTTAGGACTGATGTATATTTGCGGCATTGAACTGAACACCGTCACCCTGGCTGCGCTTATCGTGGTGCTTGGTATGATTGTTGATGACTCCGTGATTGTCATTGATGGTTATACCGACATGTTGTATCGCGGTTATTCTCGTTGGTACGCGGCGTTTTACAGCACTAAAATCCTGTTCGTCCCTATGTCGTTGGCCACTCTCGCCATATCGGGCATGTTTTTCCCGATGACGCGCATCATCACGGGGCCTTTAGGCGACTTTGTGCAGCTTTTTCCTTGGACGGTCTTGTTTGCCTTGGTTTGCTCCATCTTCTACGCTGTTTGGGTGATTCCTTATCTGTCAACGGTTTTCATTAAGAGGAATCAAGATGGTGTTGCACCAAACCGTTTCGAGGCGGCCCAAAACCGATTTTTTGCCTTATTACAAAATATTTATGAGAAAGTGTTGACACACTGTTTTCGTCACCCGGCATCTGTGATTATCATTGGGCTAAGTGCTGTGATATTAGGCGGCTTTCTTTTCACCCGTTTGCAAATCCAGATGATGCCTAAGGCCGACCGCAACTGTTTTGCAGTGGAGATGCATTTGTCTGATGGTAGCACGTTGGCGCAAACGGAAGCCGTTGCGGACAGTATGGAGATGGTGTTGCGCAACGATCCTCGCGTGGTGTCTGTCACATCCTTTATAGGCTGTTCCTCACCGCGCTTCCATGCCGCCTACGCTCCACAAATGGCACATAAGAACTATGCGCAGTTCATTGTCAACACATCTTCGGAACAGAACACTTTGAAGCTCATTCGAGAGTATGGACCCAAATACGAATATCATTTCCCCAATGCCTATGTCCGGTTTAAACAGATAGATTATCAGGTAGTTGAGAATCCTGTTGAGGTGCGTTTTAAAGGCAATGATTTCGTTTTTTTGAAGGCAGCTGCTGATTCGATGAAGAATTTTATGCACACACTGCCGGAGCTGACCTGGGTGCATTCCAATATGGACGAAACCTCACAAAACATCCAAGTTTCGTTGAAGAGCGACGAAGCCACGCGTCTTGGTGTCACGCAAAGTGCCCTTTCGATCTACCTTTCCGCAGCCTTGGGCGGGCAGAATTTGACCAACGTTTGGGAAGGGGATTATAAGGTGCCGGTAATGCTTTACACGCAAGAGCACGGCGACACTGTCAGCTACCAAGCGCTGGAAGACATGCTCATACCGACCTCGATGCCAGGAACTTGGGTTCCTCTACGTCAGGTTGCTGAAGTCGGTCCCGAATGGCACGATGCCGTCATCAATCGACGAAATAGTGTCCGAACGGTTACTGTGGGAGCGGATTTGACTTATGGACAAAGCCAGCCCGAAGTGATGAAAAAAGTCGATCGCTATGTCCAAAAGGAACTGAAACCTACTCTTCCAGAAGATGTTGAGATTGTTTATGGAGGTTTAACCGATGCCAACAACCAGGTGATTCCGCAGATTGTGGTCAGTTTTATCGCGGCTGTGTCGGTCTTGTTTGTCTTCTTACTCTACCATTTCGGTCGTCTGGATATTGTATTTCTCACATTGTCAGCAAGTTTGATTTGCGTTTTCGGAGCTTGCCTCGGCTTGTGGCTCTTCCGTCTCGACTTCAGTATCACGGCAGTGTTGGGAGTGGTGAGTCTGATGGGCATTATTGTCCGAAATGCGATAATCATGTTTGAATATGCCGAACATTTGCGTCGGAATCATCGTTTATCCTCCAAAGAGGCGGCCTTTGAAGCGGGAAAGCGCCGTATGCGCCCCATTTTCCTGACCTCTGCCACTACTGCTTTGGGCGTGATGCCGATGATCGTGGCGCACACAGCCCTTTGGATGCCGATGGGCGTGGTGATATGCTTTGGTACGATTTTCTCCCTGCCGTTGGTCGTGACAGTGCTGCCCGTGGCATATTGGCAAATATTCAAATAATGGAAGTTGAGGCGATGATGCGATGATGCGATGATATGATGATGCGATGATGCGATGATGCGATGATATGATGATGCGATGATGCGATGATGCGATGATATGATGATGCGATGATATGATGAATAGAATAATTGCGATATTATTGATGTTGTTGGGATGCGCTGCGGTCTCGGCGCAGTCCCTCCCTATGGACAGCTGTCTGCTCTCGTTGGACAGCTGCAAGGTCTTGGCGTTGCGCAACAATTTGGAGATCAAGAATGCCGCGCTGGATGTGGAAGCGGCGCAGGAGGTGAAAAAGCAGGCGTTTACCAAATATTTCCCCAACGTGAGCGTGATGGCGGGCGGCTATTATGCTGCGAAACCGCTCATCGAATATGGTATCGACGACATCGGCAACGCCCAGGCGCGGCAGTGGCTGCACAACCTCTACTACGAATACGGTGCCGCGATGGGACTGCCCGACCGGATTTCGCTGTGCGAGAACGGCGTGATGACAGGCGCGATGCTCGTGCAGCCAGTTTATATGGGCGGACAGATTGTGAACGGTAACAAGTTGGCGAAAGTGGGCGTGGAAGCCGCAGAATTGCAAGGACAGCTTACCGAAGACCGTGTCCTTCAGCAAGTTGAGGAATACTACTGGCTGATTATCTCGTTGCAGGAGAAAAAGAAAACGCTTCAACAGGCTTTGACTTTCCTGGATACACTTCGCCGTGATGTGACTACGGCTGCTGAAGCCGGATTGGTCTCTAATAATGATGTCCTGAAAGTGAAACTCAAGTGGACAGAAATCTATAACAATCGCGAAAAACTCCAAAATGGCATTCGATTAGCCACCACAGCCCTCGGTCAGGCGATTGGGCAAGACACGGGAATCCTCATACTGACCGACACCATCGGGGAGATTTCAGAATGGCAGGCGAGATGGACGGATCCGGGTGCCGCTGTTATGGGTCGCAAAGAGACACAATTGCTTGACATACAGGTTGATGCTGAGGAATTGAATAAAAAGATGGCTTTGGGGGAGACCCTGCCGCATTTGATGATAGGAGGAACAGCTTCTTACGGTAACTTGGTTTTCGATCGTTTCAATGCCAATGCAGTGGCATTCACTACGTTACAGGTTCCGCTGACCGGCTGGTGGGAAGCCTCTCACAAACTGAAACAGCACGACATCCTGATTCAGAAGGCGAAGAACGAGCGAGCGGATTTCATGCGAAAGATGTACTTGGAAACCTTGCAGGCGTTCAACAACGTCGGCGAAGCCCACAACCAGTACAAGCTGATGGAGCTGGCCCTGCAAGACGCCGAGGCGAACCTTCGGGATGTCAAAGCCGATTATGACGCCGGACTTGTTCCCGTATCCGACCTCCTGGAAGCGCAAACACTGTATATGCAAGCCCGGAACCAACGCACCGATGCCCTCATCGACCTCAAAATCAAGGCAGAACACTACAAAAACCTGACACGTGATGCGATTGAACGATAACATGCGGGTCGTGAATGCCGGGACGTATGGGATAAATAATGAACGGGTGTATTCGATACGCCCCAACAAACCATAAACATAAAATGGAATTGCTTGTTTTCAATCCCGAACACGACTATGCGCTGGCCGACAACCACCCTCATTTTGTGGCGTTGCGGTCGGCGGCAAAGTTCGCGTATGATTGTGCCCCGTTTATGCGGTATTTGGCAGAGGACGAGCACGTGGTGCTTGACGCTTATGAGCCTTTGGGGAAAGATTTCCGCAAGAACTTCCAGCCCTTGCCGGAATCGCAGCGCATCACGAAGGTGGTTCCGTGGGGCTGGGATGCCGCGGTGGTCTATCAGTTGCAGCGTATCGGGGTGGACGAGCGGCTGCTGCCCACGGAGGAACGCCTGCTGCAACTGCGAGAGCTGGCGCACCGCAAGACCTCCATCTCTGCCATCGACTATTTGCGAGGACTGCATCCTCATCCTGAACGATTGCCCGAATCGCCTGAGTATCTGACTTCTATCCGGGAGGTGGTGGATTTCGTGAAGACCAAGCCGGACGCCCTCTTCAAATCCCCGTACTCCGGGAACGGCCGTGGACATCTATACGCGCACAAGGTATGCACCCCGACATTCCTGCGTCAGTGCGAAGGGGTGCTCAAAAGACAAGGGGCTTTGTTGGCGGAAAGGCAATATGATGTGGTTCAGGATTTTGCGATGGAATTTTCATGCCATAACGGTGATGTTACTTTTCGAGGTTATTCACTTTTCAAAACTGAACATTATGGCTATGGTGGCAACCTGTTGATGCCAGACCATGCAATACTCCAACATCTCTTCTTATATATAAATATTGCAGAGGTAGAGTATGTCCAATCTCTGGTTGCACAATTTCTCAGAGAAAAGATTGCTCCGTGCTACCAAGGCGAAGCAGGTGTGGATATGTTTGTCTATCAAGAAGATGGAGTCTGTAAGCTACATCCATTTGTTGAAGTTAACTTGCGGAAAACTATGGGTTTGGCAGCCCACGACATTTATGCCCGTTATTGTCATCCGGAATCCCGCGGCATGTTCCAAATTGTTCGTGGAGACGTAGAGACGTTGCGGGCAACGTCTCTGCAAAATCCGATGCGATATCGTGATGGAATGTGGTTTTCCGGAACCCTTTTCCTGACCCCTGTAACCAACAATACACAGTATGCTGTTGTCGTTACATTGAATTCGGAAAATGCTTGATTTTTCATAAAATCTGCGAAATTCACCCTTGATCTTCTTTCCTTTGGATTTATTTTTGTCGATTTGTGAGTGCCGTGAATTCAAAAGTTAAGATTTTTTAAGATAATAATTGCATAATCTCCTCTTTGGGTGATTTGTATCCTCTTTGTTACTAATGATTTATAAAATCTGCTGTTAATTATTGTTAAAAATCAACCAAAAGACTTGACAAGCGCTTTTCCTTGTTGTATCTTTGCATCGACAAAAACAATTTATTCACAAAAAAAAAATTAAACTATGAAATGCAGAGTGCAATTAAAGATTTTATGGGTGTTAGTGTTGTTATGGTCAGCGCAAATCTACGCGCAGTCAAATGATGACTTAGAACGACTCAAACAGGTGTGTGACCAACAAATTCAAGATGATCTTTGGAGACAGTACCAAGAGGTAAGGAGTTGGTTCGATGATGCTTACCGAGAATATCCAACAGTCCCGCGAGGGGTTTTGGAGTCAGTTTCGTTTCAGTATGTTCGTTTCAGTCCGAACAATGTTTTGGATACTATGGAGACTGATATATCACAAATGCCTCGAAACTATACTGTTATGGGTTTGACGCTTCATGGGAAGGGCGTTTTCCGGGAGAACGCCCGTTTGTTAGCCTCCATGACCCCATTTTCGTTGGACGAGATTCTTTGGCAGCCAGGGACAGCCGTGAAGGCATACGCTTGTGCGTTTGCTATGAAACAGCGTGAATATCAATGTTTTAGTGATTCAATGGAGCGGTATCGTCAAATTTTAATCGATTTGTGCGAGTTGCCATTGACCGAAAACTTGGCGGAAGATTTCGCGATGAACAGCTACCTTTACATGATTTACTGGTTTTTGGAGCAGGAGGATCACGTTCGGTTAGGCGTGCCAAGAAGGACAATCCACATGGAAGAACTTTTCGGGGAGGAACTTGACCGACTTAGGAGTCCACGGGTGGTATTGCCCGCTGTCGGAAACTCGGGGGCAGTGAACACGGTGCCAGATTATCCCAATGCGGTCTTTGTGCCTGCGGCGAGTTGTAATTACACAGTGGGTAGAGGAGGGGCTGCCATCACCTCGGTTACCATCCATTATACGCAAGGAACCTATTCGGGGGCCATTGCGTGGTTCAAGAATTGCAGTGCTAAGGCCTCCTCTCATTACCTGATTCGTTCTATAGATGGTCAGGTTACGCAGATGGTGCGTGAGGCCGACAAGGCATGGCATGTTGGGGTCGCCAATAGCTATACCATTGGCATTGAGCATGAGGCTTATGGCAACATCTATTCTTACTTCACTACGGCGATGTATCAGTCGTCAGCCAATCTCGTCAAAAATATCTGTTCGAGACGAAACATCAATCCGCATAGGATGTTCTATCGCGACACGTTGGACGATGGCACAGTCCTAAACTATGGGGTACACAGTCTTGGCGGTGCTACTGCTTGCACCCAAATACGTGGTCATCAGCATTATCCGAACCAAACGCATACGGATCCCGGACCATATTGGAACTGGAACTACTATTACAAATTGGTCAACGACAATCCTGTCGTGATCCAGTTGTCAGGTTCAAGTGGATCATTTACCGATTCGGGAGGATCGTCCGGTGATTATGGGGACGATGAACGGAAACTCTATTTGATCCATGAACCGGGAGCGGAGAGTGTCACGTTGACATTCCAAAGCTTCGATTTGGAACCAGATTACGACTTTATGTGGATATATAATGGAGGGACAGTTTTTTCTCCCTTGGTTGGGCGTTGGAATACGCAATCGCCAGGACAAGTGACAGTTTCGGGTGACAAATTGCTTGTCGAGTTCCGTTCTGATTGCGCTACGACAGCGGCTGGCTGGACGGCACAATGGCAGGCTAACACTACATCCCCTGTCGTACCGGATGATCCCGATGATGATATTGATGATGGGGATGAAGACGACGATGATGTGGAAATCAACGATTGGGAACCAGACGAGAATGAGCCGTTGACAGATAATGCGGCTCCACAAACCCTCATCGCAAACGATGAATCGCAATGGATTACGAAGGACTTTTGGGCTCTGTTTTCTGATTCTGATGACAATGGCGTCAAATGGCGATTTTTCCAAATCATGGAATCCAATGGAACAGTGTGGTCGGCACGCTCGGAAAAGGGCTTCTTGTGTGATAATTTCGACAATGCGCTGAACACAGATATTTGGGTGAACAATACTTCCTCTCCATGGGTTGTGCAGAACGGTGAACTCCGACAAAACAACGCCAATGCGGATTATGTCGGTATAGCGGCTCGTTACAACGGTTCTGAGAGAACAGCCTACTTGTACGACTTTTATCTTCAGTTTAATGGCGGTGAAAAATGCTCGTTTTTCTTTAATTGTGGGAATGCGCCATCGCAAACATCTCTGTTCTCCGGCTATGAAGTATGTTTTGACAGGGCAAACCACACTGCCAGCATCTATCGGTTGATACTCGGGGCCAAACGCCTCCTGAAGACCAATAATCAAGTCTATTTCCAAATGGGGACAAAGTATCTTTGCCGGGTTGTTTTTGACAGTTCCACGGGTGAAATCGTGGTGATGCGGCACGCTAACCGCCTTCTGCGGGCGGTGGATAATGTTTTGGCCACCACCTCCCAGTCTTATATAGGTTTTGTGACCCGAAAAGCTTCCGTGTGTGTCGATAATTTGCGGGTGTATGGATCTCGGAGCACGAGTTTGCAGATTCTAGTAGGATCAAGCATTGGTGCCGATCTTCAGGTGCAAGCGGTGAATGGAGGAAGCCGAACAAAACTGAAATCCATTGTGGTGGATAAGGCTTATAAGTTTTCTCCGTTGGTAGAGAAGTCTTTGAGAGTGGACTATACACCTCCGCCAGCGGTAACAGGTCTGGCTTTGAATGCGGAGACGGTGACTATGCCCGATGGCTCCATGAAAATCCAATTATCCACTTCATGGAATCCATCAATAGACGGTCAGTCGGGCATCAAGCGATACTATTATCGAAATCAGCCCTGTTCGCAGTGCCAGTGGACCCCGTTGTGGTCTGATAACGGTTCGTCAACTTCGTGCGCTCATTGCAATCAATACGATCCAGGTCAATTGGCAAGCTTTAGCGTGATAGCAGAAAACCACGCCGGTTTACGCTCTCCAGCAACTTCGAAAACGATTGTTTTAGGCAACGGTAATCTGAAAGAGGGGAAAAACAATTCCATCAATTGGACTTTGGCAAACGGGAAAAAATTACATGTGCACTCTCCGCAAATATATCATGAAACAGGTTTTGCACACGAAGCGCCTTATGAATATGCAGTTTTTGATTTGACTGGTAGAAAACTGTTGAAAGGTCCCATTGAGAATCCCACTATTGTGGATATGTATCATGTCTCCAATGGGATATATTTGGTGCGGATTACATCTGGGGCAAAACTGATCAGAACGGAAAAAATTCTTTTGTACGACTGATTTTTTTCACATGCAAAATTTTCATATCTTCGCCGCATCATTTCGAAGAATCAGATTGTCAACGTAATAGTCAGGTTATGAGATATTTTGAAAGTTTAGTTGTCGCAAATCAGCAGATTACTGATGATGTTTTTGTGTTACAGGTAGAGCGGAGAGATGTTGAGGCTGGTGCAGGTCAGTTTTTCATGCTTAAGAGCTGGGATAAGGAACTTACCCTGATGCGCCCGATCAGCATTTTCAAATCGGAACCCGATGTTCTGCATTTTATGTATCGCTTGGTGGGGCAGGGAACTGGCAAGATGGCGCAACTAAAACAGGGAGATCCGATTCGTTTGTTAGGACCCTGCGGGAACGGATACCCCTGCGAGATGCTACAAGGAAAAGTGGCGGTGTTGGGCGGCGGTGTTGGTATCCCGCCGCTCTGCGAAACCGCTAAAGTGCTCTCCAACAAAGGCGTTAATGTGGATGCTTATCTCGGGTTTAGAGATGTCTTATTTGCCGTGAAGGATTTTGATCCCTATTGTGCCAACATATTCGTCTCCACCGAAAATGGCGAAGAGGGGTATAAAGGGTTCATCACCGACCTGCTGAAACCGGAAAACTACGATGCGGTGATTACCTGCGGCCCCGAAGTGATGATGAGGAAAGTGGCTGCAATGTGTGCGGCAGTGAATACCACCTGCTACTGTTCCCTTGAACATCGTATGGCTTGCGGTATCGGTGCCTGCCTGGGTTGTAGTATCCGTACCAAATTGGGCATGAAACGCGTCTGCAAGGACGGACCGGTATTCCTCAGCACAGATCTGTTATGGTAGGACCAAACTTTAGTGTTTTCTTGTTGTTTTATTAAGATTGTTAAGAGAATGAAGGATACAGTTAAACTTTCAGTGGAGATTGCAGGGGTTACATTCAAAAACCCCATCATCGCGGCTTCGGGGACCTTTGGTTTTGGCGAAGAATATCATGAATTGTATGACGTGGGTTGCCTTGGTGGCATCAGTTCCAAAGGACTGACCCTTCACCCAAAGGATGGCAACGAAGGTGTCCGCGTTTGGGAGACAGCATCGGGCATGATGAATAGTGTAGGACTTCAAAATCCTGGTGTCGAGGCTTTTATTGCCACGGGAATTGCCCAAATGCGCCGTTTCGGTAATGTGTTAATAGCCAATATGGGTGGCCATAGCATGGAGGATTACATCACTGGAGCGTCCATGCTTTCAGAAGCAGACATTGACATGCTGGAGCTGAATATCTCTTGCCCGAATGTGAAGAGCGGCGGTATGGCGTTTGGTATCAAAGCCGATGTTGCCCGCGAAGTGGTGACAGCCGTACGCAAAGTCTGCCATAAACCATTGATTGTCAAATTATCTCCTAATGCGGAGAATATCGTGGAGATGGCGTTGGCCTGTGAAGCAGCTGGTGCTGATGCACTCTCTTTGGTCAATACTTTCCAGGCCATGGCTATCGATATCCACAAGCGCACACCAGTGTTCAACAATGTCTATGCCGGGCTGTCGGGCGCGGCAATCAAACCCATCGCCCTGCGTATGGTACACTCCGTTTGTAAACAGGTGAATGTCCCCGTTATTGGCGTCGGTGGCATCTGCACGGCGGAGGACATGCTTGAATTCGTGATGGCTGGTGCAACAGCAGTCCAGATTGGAACTATCAACTTCAACAATCCAATGGCAGGTCTCGATATTCTTAACAATCTCTCACAATTTTGCCAAGCGGAAGGAATTGCCGACATTAACGAAATCCGCGGTATATGTTGACGATATATACTAAATCTTCACTTCTGTCGTTTAAAATAAATGTTTTGACATATAATAATTGGAGAAAAAATGAAAAAAATGCAAAAGAAATCGTTGTTGATAGCAGGGCTTTCTGTCCTTTTGATCAATGTCATGACCGTCTCTACGGCTAAAGCCCAATTTTCATTAGGTATTAAAGGGTCTGCCAATGCAGCTAACTATGTGGATTTGACCAAGAAGAAAATAGGTTGGGAAGCTGGTGTCTTCATGCGATTAGGTGACCGTTTCTATTTCCAACCAGAAGTCAATTACGTGTTTAAACGTTCCTCTATTCTGGAACTTGGAGATGAAATCGCTGAAAATGTCCAACTGAAACAGCATTTTATCTCTGTTCCTGCTTTGTTGGGATATCATTTCGTCAATAATGAAAATTTCAAATTCCATCTTACCATCGGTCCCCGTTTTGATTTCAAAATTGCCGATAACCTGGACGGATCAGGATGGCAGACCAATGCTGTACAATGGGGTGGTCAAGTTGGCTTAGGTATCGATTTCTGGAGATTCACATTGGACGTTAGTTACGGTATAGCAGCTGACCGTTTCAAATATACTGCCACGAGTGAGCCAAGCACGAAATTGACGAATATGTTCCTGGCTTCTTTGGGATTCAAAATTGTTAAGTAACTCATTTTGATATGGATACGATGTTAAAAAAAAATGTCGTACCACCCAAGATTCCGTTTACAAATTACGTTATTATAAATGAGAGACCAGTCAGAGCTGTTAGAGTGGGTTAGCGCATGTCGTGTTGGCAATGCCCGCGCACAACGCAAACTGTTCAAACACTTCTACAGTTGTGTGATGGCAATCTGTATGCGTTATGCTGGCAATAGCGACGAGGCGGACGATATGCTGAATGACGGTTTCTTGAAAGTCTTCTCTAATTTGGACAAATATGAAGACTCGGGTTCTTTTGAAGCTTGGATGAAGCGTGTTGTGCGCAATGCTGCGCTGGATTACCGTCGGAAATATGACAACAGGGTTGACATTGTTGATATTGACGAACTATCGGACAGCCAAATGACAGATTATCATATTAATGATGCCATATCTAAAATGTCGTCTCAGGAAATGGTCAATATGATTCAACAGCTACCGCCAGTCACCCGAACGGTATTTAACCTTTTCGTGTTTGAAGGGTTCTCCCACGGGGAAATCGCGCAACAACTCAATATAACGGAAAATACTTCGGCATGGCATGTTAATAATGCGCGAAAAAGGCTTAAAAGTGCTATAAATCAATATGATAACGAATAGTATGACGGATTTTGACAAACTTATTAGAGAAAAGGCAGAACAAGCCGAATATCCATACACACATTCGGCATGGAAAAAATTTCAGCGGAAGTCTGGAATAAAGTTCACGTCTGCCCGCTATTGGACGTTGGGAATCTCTTCCGCATTGGTTGTCGGAGGAATAGTGGCTTACTTCGGATATCAGGGTGTCAACCATACTCCCTCCAACACAGAATCTCCACAATCAGAGTCTTCCGTGGATACAATTACCCAAACCATTATCCCGGAAACCGATAATCATAGTTCAGAAACCTACCTGATTTCAGAATCAGATATAAAGACGTCAAAGAAGCAAGTTATAGGAAAAGAACATTCGGAAAAAGCGGTGGATTCAGTATCGGAAACTCCACGAAAGAGGACAACCACACATGTCGCTGATCCTCCGCGCTATGGTCGCCCATTAGTGATAGATGTGGATACCATAAAGGATAATGTACCTACGGATGAGGAACTTAAACAAGGAAATAGCCGATTGTATTAATAGAGTAAGCACCGCAGTTTGAATCCTATTTGGTTTAGAAAGATATGTCAACAAAAAATCCCTGCAATCAGCTTGCAGGGATTTTTTTTATAGGGAAAATGTTGTTTATTCCTTGATTATAACACTTTTGCGTTGACCTGAATCGTGCGGTTAGGATTGGCAGGATCATTAGTGATGATATCAATAGTAGCGTTTTGGGTGCTGGAACGACCAGGAGCCTTTAAAGAGATGGTGATTTGAGCGGAACCGCCATTAGGGATTTCCATCATGTTGGAAGAAACGCGGAACAGGGAGTTGCTGGATTCCAAAGCTCTGATCAGAAGAGGCGTTTTACCCGTGTTGGTCAGTGTGATGACTTCTGTTTTGGTGGTGTTTTTCTGCATATCGCCAAAGTTGACTGTGGTGACGGAAACATTGCTGACCGGAGCGTTCTTCAACTGCTTGGGAGTCAGTTTGGAGAAATCTTCTTTGATGTTCACGGCGTAGTTGATGCGCTTCGTGGGTTCGAGGGAATCGTTAGTCTTGAAGGTGATGGCATCTTTCAGTTGACCAAATCTGGCGCGTTTGCTGGCATCATATTTCAAAACGAAAGTACCTTCTTGTCCAGGGAGCAATTCTGCACCGAAATTTCGATAGACCTCAGACACGAATTCGGATGGCTTTTCGAATTGGATAGAGACGGGCTTGTTCCAGAAGTTGCGGATGAGGAAAGTGTCCATAACGCTTTCGGTGTTCAGGAGGTTGTGTGAAACGTTCACCTCTTTGATGCGTACCATGCCAGAACCATTCTTGTAGCCAGCCACTTCAAATTCTGTCGGGGGGCGTTTGATAACCTCGCCTTTGATGAAAATCATGTGAGGAGTAGCTTTGTCGTTTTCCAGGAAACGAGGTTCGTTGGTCGTCACGCGGATGTTTTTGTTGAAAGCACCTGGACGATTGTACGGGTTGTATGTGGCTTCAATATAACCTTGTGCGCCGGGAGCAATGGCTCCTTTTGTGTAGTTTGCAGCCGTGCAGCCGCAACCGGGGCGTACATTCGTCAGCTCCAGAGGCTCGTTGCCGATATTAGTGAAGATGAATTTGCCCGTAACCTTGCCGCCTTCTTCCTTGATCTTGCCGAAGTCGTAAGTGGTGTTTTCAAATTTGATTTCTGGTTGGGCTATGCAGAAAAGACCAGCCACCAATGCTAATAATAACAAACTTAACTTTTTCATTTTTAGTTGTTTTTATTGTTTTTTTATATGATTAATTTCTTATATATGTCTTAAAAATTAAGCCGGCAAAAGTACAATTTTTTCTCCGAAATGGTTTAAATTTATTCCATCAAAATTTCCTGACGACATCAGGAGCAGCACCGACTTGTGCCAATCCGTTGACAATAGGGCGTTTTGAAGCTTTTCGGAATCGTTAAAAACTTGTAAATCGTCGCGCTGGAAGGCTTGGAAAATCATCTCAGTGTGGATAGGAGGCAGTTTTTTGTGCTGCACGGCGGCGGGGGAGAAGTAAACCATGGCCACATCCGCCTCATCCATTGCATGGGCGTATTGTTTTAGGAACTCCTCCGTGAGACTGCTGAAAGTGTGCAACTCCATGCAAGCCACCAATTTACGGTCGGGATACTGTTCACGCACAGCGTTGATAGTGGCCTTGAGTTTGGAAGGTGAGTGTGCAAAGTCTTTATATACAGCACATTCGGTTGTTTTTGCGACCAATTCCAAACGTTTTGATGCGCCTTTGAAGGAGACGATGGCTTCATAGAATTGATCATCGGTGATCCCCAAAGCGTTGCATGCTAACCGAGCGGCGTTGATGTTCATCAGGTTGTGCTTGCCAAAAATCTGTAGCGGATAGGATTTCTCACCTTGTTTGAGGTAGGTGATGCCATCCTGAATGAAGTATGGATGCACGCCGTAGGGCTTTCGGGTAGTGTTGGTGATGCGTTCGCCGAGCTTGCGGAGTTCTTCATCTTCTTGACAATAAATGAGTTGTCCGTCAGCGGGAATCATCTTGGCGAAGATTTCAAACTGTTCCACGTAGTTCTCGAAAGTAGGGAATACATTGATATGGTCCCACGCGATGCCGCTGATGATACCGACAGTGGGCTGATAGACGTGGAATTTCGGACGGCGGTCGATGGGGGAGGTGAGATATTCATCACCCTCAATGACCATCACCTTGGCATTGTCGGAGAGACGCACCATGACCTCGAAGCCTTCGAGTTGCGCACCGACCATGTAGTCGCAGTCAACATGTTGATTCTGAAGTACATGTATAATCATGGAGGTGATGGTGGTTTTGCCGTGGCTGCCGCCTACTACCACACGAACCTTGTTTTTGCTCTGTTCGTAGAGATATTCAGGATAGGAGTATATTCGTAATCCTAATTCTTTGGCTTTCAGTAGCTCAGGGTTGTCTTCACGAGCGTGCATGCCGAGGATGACGGCGTCGAGGTCAGGCGTGATTTTCTCTGGATGCCAGCCGATGTCGTCGGGCAATATGCCGTATTTGGTGAGGCGTCCCTTAGCGGGGTCGAAGATCTCATCGTCCGACCCTGTGACTTCAAATCCTTTGATTTTGAGGGCGATAGCAAGATTGTGCATGGCGCTTCCTCCGATGGCGATAAAATGTACTTTCATTGGATAATGGTTATAGGTTATTGGTTATTGAAGTGAGTTTGCAGTTAGCAGTTAGACTCGCCGTTAACGGAAAAGTTGAAAAAATATTGCAGGGAAAATGCTGTTTTTTGTGCTTTTTGAGACGGCAAACGCTTCGTCGTCTGTGCCACGGCTTTTTATCGCCACTTGCCTGATGCCTGAAAATTCGTATTTTTGCCGCTTCGTTTTGACATTTTCAGTATATGATGAAAATTACGCTTTTGGGAACCGGAACTTCGCAGGGCGTGCCCGTGGTTGGATGCCAGTGCGAGGTGTGCCAGTCGTTGGATTCGCGCGACAAACGCCTGCGCACCTCCGCATTCGTGGAAGTCGAGGGCGTGCATCTGCTCATCGATGCGGGACCTGATCTTCGGCAACAGCTTCTGCGCGAGCAAATTACAGATGTTGATGCGGTGCTCCTTACCCATGAACATAAGGATCACCTCGCTGGCCTTGACGACATCCGCCCTATCTATTTCCGCCGCAAAAGTCCCATGGACATCTACGGCATGCAGCGTGTGCTGAACGTGGTGCGCAAAGATTACGATTACGCCTTCAACGAGCATCCATACCCAGGTGCTCCATCATTCCAACTGCATCCTATTCGTTACGATAGTTTTTTTGTTCAAAATGTTGAAATCCAGCCAATTCAGGTTAAACATCTCACTTTGCCTATCTTAGGTTATCGCATCGGGAAGTTTGCATATATCACAGATGCCAGTTTCGTGACAGATTCCGAAATGGCACTCCTTGATGGTGTGGAAGTGCTGGTGGTGAACGCCTTGCATCATGAGAAACATTATTCTCACTTCAATGTTGAGCAAGCCTTGCAGTTTGTTGAAAAGGTCGGTCCGCAACATGCCTATTTGACGCACAGCTCCCATCACATGGGCTTGTATGCCGATGTGGAAAAGACGCTGCCGCCACACGTCACTTTAGGCTATGATGGGCTGAAGTTTACTATCGATAAATAGAGACAGCTTTCCGCTTGCGCGATGTCTTTCCCGTGCGCAGATTCCAACTTTCAATCTGAACGACATAAATGCCTGCTGGTGCGGAGTGTCCTCTGTCGTCGATACCATCCCATAGAAAATTAGCCGTAGATCCACATAACACGTTGTTGACAAGTTGTTTGACGAGGTGCCCTCTGTTATTGAACACCATGATACTCACGCGGTTTTCCTCTTCCGAGAACTGACAAATGACTTCGGCGTAATCTTCGATTCCGTCGTTGTCTGGCGAGAAAACCTCTGGTATCACGGCAAATTCTGCATCTGTTTCCGAGCAACCGGCCTGCGAATTGCGATAGCCAGGTGTGCCGTAGCCAGCACTCTCCGCTGCCGACCGCCAGTTGCTCACCTCTTGCGTCGGACGGTCTGCGTAAAGCCGTTCCAATGATACTCCTTTAGTGGTCAGTAACTTCGGATAATGCATTTCTTCGGAGTATTCAAGCCGGTCGATAGAACGTAAACTTCTGTCAGTTAAGTGAATGACGCCACGGCTGATGGCGAAATCGGGCAGTGAGTCGCATTCGATTAAAACCTTTTCGTTTTTACATATATATTGTTGTATCGTCAACAAACGCTGCTTGCACAACACCGCATATTCATTGGGGCGAAGTTGAAACCCTTTGGAACAGGCGTTTACCGACTTTTGCGGTAACGTGTCCCCTCCATAGCCGACTTTCACATCCTTCAAGTCGATGATTCGCCCTGAACGGTTGTAGATTTCTACATAGTCGGCGTTGGATCCATCCGATGGATTTGTTAGTATCTCATTGATCACCAAATCATTTTTCGTTGGAGGGTGCGAGTTCCCGAATAAGGTTTCTTCGTCCACATCATAGCTGTTACCACCACAATCTACTATTGTTCCTTTTAGCTTGAGTCGATATTGGGTGTCGGATTTGATTGGTTCAGAGAAAAGGATATCCACCGATGAGAATTCAGGGGCTACCTCTTTGATTCTCAGAATGTTTAACAATGGTGATGTCTGAAAAACGCTGATACTCTCGGTGATACTTACCACCACGGTTTTGGACAAGTGTACGCGCAAGGTGGAGGGATCGATTGTCGTGACACCAGATATTGTTGGTAATGTATTGTCATACAGTGTATTGCGGATTGAATTGGGCTTTCCAGGTGTGCCGCCCAATGGATCGGTAGAGGAGTCCCAATTCCAACTTCCAGCGCAGGGCCATCCTAAGTCAATCATCTCCAACGCCCAACCTCCCTCCTGCTTGATGCTTTCCGTGTGCCACGACTTCTTAAAACTCACATAATGAATCACTTCGCCTTCATTATTAGATAAGGTCAGTGTCTGTCCGCCATCAGTGACGGAGAGTGAGGAGAGTGTGACGATATGGTCGCAATAGGGCGCGATGTCCTCCTGGTACTTTTGCGCTATAATCACGACGTATCCGTAACTGTCAAACGCGATGTCGGGTAGATTTTTGACGGTGTTTCCTAACTTTAGCTGCCAGTTTTTCAGCGTAACGGGGTGGGGGAGTCGGTTGTGTAGCTCCACATACTCTACTGGTGGTAGTCCGATTTCTGGAGTCGGCTTGGCCATAATTTCACTGATAATGACATCATAACGCGTTGGTTCTGAGTCGTTTTGACCCGAAACCCCGTTTTGTGTCACTAAAAAAAATCCGGTAAGCAACAATGCTTTCAAAGTTTTTACGTTCATAATTTTTTGTTTAGGTTTATATTTGCAAAAATACTACTTTTGCAGCGAAAATCAAGTATTGTTGATAACTTTTTTGTAAAAAATCAAGAAATTATGAAAATTGCCCTTGTCGGAGCCACCGGTTTAGTGGGTGGAGTAATGCGTAAAGTGTTGGTGGAAAGAGGATTCGCGGATTGCGAGTTCATTCCTGCCGCTTCATCGAAATCTGTCGGAAAGACGGTGATGTTTGGAGATCGCGAGGTGGCGGTCGTCCCCGTGGAGGAGGCTATCAGCCGCAAGCCCGATTTCGCCATTTTCTCTGCGGGCAGTGCGGCATCGCTCGAATATGCGCCCAAGTTCGCCGCTGTCGGTACCGTGGTCATTGACAATTCCGCCGCATGGCGCAGCGACCCGCAAATTCCGCTCGTGGTGCCCGAAATCAACGGCGATGTTATCACCCCTAACGACAAGATCATCGCTAACCCGAACTGCTCTACCATCCAGATGGTGATGGCATTGGCACCACTTCACAAACGATTCAAAATCAAAAGGTTGGTGGTTTCGACTTACCAATCTGTGACAGGTACCGGCAAGAAGGCTGTGGATCAGCTGATGAACGAACGCGCTGGACACGAAGTCGCTGAAAAGGCATATCCCTATCCCATTGATCTGAATCTTTTCCCGCATGGCGGTTCATTCACGGAAGATGGTTACACTACCGAGGAGATTAAGTTGCTGAATGAAACCCGTAAAATTTTGAGAGATAACAATATACAAGTTACAGCAACAGTCGCCCGCGTGCCTGTTACAGGCGGACATTCCGAGGCGGTGAATGCGGAGTTTTATGAAGATTACGACCTCGCAGAAGTCTATGAATTATTGAACGAGATGCCTGGCGTAAAGGTGTTAGATGCTCCCGCCGAGAACGTCTATCCGATGCCGAAATACGCTGAGGGTCAGGATGATGTCTTCGTGGGTCGCATTCGCCGCGATTTCTCGCAGCCCAATACGCTGAACATGTGGGTCGTGGCCGACAATCTCAGGAAGGGCGCCGCTACCAATGCAGTGCAGATTATGCAGTTTATAATTCATAACCTCAATATATAATATTACGTGAGTTGTCACGTTATTGAAGTGAATGATATTGAAATTAGTACAAAACCTTACCATTATGTTGAAAAAAACAATTATTCCACTTTGTTTCGCGGTTTTGCTCTCCATATTGAGCGGAGCTTGTGATGATGGCCCCGTGCAGCCTCAACCTACGCCTACGCCTACTCCAAATAAGGAGGGCATCTATTTGGGGGTTATTGGGTTTAACAACCAGTTGTACGTCAGAGACATTAGCCTTTTGAGTAGTTCGACGTACCAAAAATTCAATGATTTTATCAGCAACCTGACTCCTGGCAACGGTACAGCATTGTTTTATGCTGATTATACGGCTTTGAAGAAATTGAGAACTTATCCCGCCCCTCCGGAATTGAAAAATGTTGCTCTCGTGACATTTACAGATGGTCTGGACAATATTTCGACCGCCAACAGTGAATATGACCCGGAAGGATATGGCAGCACTACAGCCTATAGAAATGCTTTGCATAATATGATTATGAATCAACCCATTCATGGTGTGAGAGTCGCAGCCTATTCCATTGGGCTGAAGGGTAGTGATGTCACAGACGAAGCCCAATTTATGGAGACTTTGCGAAAACTTTCCAGCAGCGACAACAATGTGTTTCAGGTGTCGAATATGGACGAGGCTATGGAACGTTTCTCCGCCATTGCTTCCAGTCTCTATTCCATCTCCTCTTCCGTGAATTTAGGCGTGAATGTGCCAGGTGGTTATGATGACGGCCAGCGTTTACGTTTCACGTTCGACAATGTCTCCTCGGCGACCAGCTCTGTGAAATTCATTGAGGCCACGTATCGTCGTACGTCCAGTGGAGCCAGAAAGCTCGACAATGTGATTTATTACGGCTTCTCACAAGGGGCAGGCTCCATACCGTCCTCCTCCTCACAAGGGGCTTATTACACATTCCTGTTCCAGAATTTGACCTATTTGGACGGCAGTCCTGTTTCGCAAACGGATTTGAACAATATCAAGTTGTGGAAGCAGACCAGCACAGGCGCGTGGGATAAAGAGACCGAGTTCAACCCTGCAAGCTCGACCACCGTTACGGAGGAGAAGAACAGTGCCATGATTATTCTCGTCCTCGACTGCACCACCTCTTTGGGCAGTGATTTCGTTCACATGCAGGAAAGCGCCAGACAATTCGTCCAAACGCTCGCCAATGTCAATAGCGGCAAGAAATAACTCAGAATTCGGATTCTGAATTAAGAATTAGGGCGTGGCCGTGGGCTGCGCCTTTTTTCTTTTTTCGCGTGTTAATCAACACTAAAAAACCGAAAATATTGTTGGTTGCACGGTACGATTTTTTTTGTATTTTTGCATTCTTGTATTCAAGGGTCTATGAAAAGTATAAACTTGCTAATATTAGGATTGTTGACGTTTTCCTTTTTATGTGCGCAACCTGTTCATAACAAGGCGGTTATAGGCTTTTATAATGTGGAAAACTTGTTCGATACAATAGACGACCCGAACAAGAATGACGAGCAATTTCTTCCAAATGGAGAAAACCGATGGGGGACAAAACGTTACGAGGCTAAATTAAATAGTTTGTCGAAGGTGATTTCTGAAATTGCCAAACTGGACGGCGGATTGGTCGTTTTGGGTGTTTCTGAGGTCGAAAACGAACAAGTACTCTTGGATTTGGTCGCCACGGAACTCCTGAAACCTTACCATTTTTCGGTTTGCCATCACGAGTCACCTGACCGGCGCGGTGTGGACGTGGCCTTCCTCTATGATGCCTCCCGATTCAAAATCCTGAGTACTAAAGCATTCCCGACGATTGTGCCAAACAATCCCGACTTCATTACCCGCGACCAATGGTTGATGACGGGTGTGCTCGATGGCTCCGATACGCTGGATATTGTAGTTAATCACTGGCCTTCCAAATCCGGCGGCGAACAACGCAGTCTTCCCGGGCGATTGGCCGCAGGACAACTTGGCCGCCGAATCGCCGATTCCGTACTCAATTCCCGTCCTAATGCCAAGTTCATCTACATGGGCGACTTGAACGACAATCCTTCTTCTAAATGCATTCTCAAAGAGATGGATACTAAAACAAAACCCGAAAAACTGACCCCAACCGACCTCTATAACCCGATGTGGAAGCTTTTCCGCAACGGTTTGGGGTCATACGCCTATCGCGACTCATGGGAAATGCTCGATAACATCATCATTTCCGGCGGTTTGGTGAATGCGGCTCCTGGTACCTATAAATTCCGATCCGCCAACATCTTCCGCAAAGATTTCATGTTTACTAAAACCGGATCTTACATGGACTATCCCTACCGAACATTCGCCGGTGGCAACTACCAAGGCGGCTACAGCGACCACCTTCCGGTCTATATCGTGCTGACACGATGAGATTGGCTGGGCTCTTGAAATGGACTGTGAACTTTGACTTTGACTTTAACTTTAACTTAACAATAAATCACCAAACTCCTCGTTAACTCTAACCCTTAAACCCTTAAACCTTAAACTTTAAACCTTAAACATCAAACCTTAAACCATATATGAAACGACTCGTTATCATTCCGACCTACAAGGAAAAAGAGAACATCGAAAATATCATCCGGGCCATTTATGACCTGATAGATGTGCACATATTGATCATAGACGACAATTCGCCGGATGGCACGGCGGATATCGTGAAGTCCCTGATTCCCGAGTTTGAGGGCCGCCTCTTCATCGAGGAGCGCACTGGCAAGTTGGGGCTTGGTACGGCTTACATCCACGGTTTCAAGTGGGGTTTGGCGCGTGGTTATGACTATCTTTTCGAGATGGATGCCGATTTTTCGCATGACCCGCACGACTTGCAACGGCTGTTTGATGCGTGTGAGACGCATAACGCTGATGTCGCGGTGGGATCCCGTTATTGTCAGGGTGTCAACGTGTTGAACTGGCCGATGGGTCGTCTGCTGATGTCATACTATGGCTCTGCATACGTGCGCACTGTCTTAGGCGTGCCCGTGAAGGACACCACCGCCGGTTTCATCTGCTACCGTGCCAACACGCTTAACGCTATCGATTTCGACAAGATCAAACACATTGGTTACGGTTTCCAAATTGAGATGAAGTTCACGGCCTGGAAACTCGGCTTTAAGATTGTGGAAGTGCCTATTATCTTCAAAGACAGAACTTTGGGCGTTTCTAAGATGAGCTCCGGCATCTTCCGCGAGGCTATCTTCGGCGTCATAGGCCTCAAGATTCGCAGCTGGTTCCGCAAATGGGAGCGCGTTGATAACCGCGCGAAATTAGTTCAAAATTAAGAATTCAGAATTAAGAATGTGTTGTAGAGATGCAATATTTTGCGTCTCTACAATAACCCTTAACCCTCATAATCTTCTCATCTTTTAATCTTCTCATCTTTTAATCTTCTCATCTCCTCATCTCCTAACCTTCAACCCTCTAACCTCTTAACCATAACCCTCAATAACCAATAACCAATAACCATTCACAATGGAATACTTCGTAGCGAAGACTTTTGCCGGACTTGAGACTGAGCTTCTGAAAGAGTTGCACGCCTTGGGTGCGCAGAACTGTCAGAAGTTGAGTCGCGCGGTTGCCTTTGAGGGCGACATGGCAATGCTGTATCGAGCCAATTACTTTTGCCGTACGGCGTTACGCATTCTTTGGCGACGCAAACAGTTTACATTCAACAGCAACAATCAGTTTTATGAGCGCATCTTCGACTTTCCGGCCGAGGAGGTGCTTTCCCCAGACGGTACGTTAGCCGTGCATGCAACGATTGTCGAGTCTATTTTCAAAACCCCATTGTATGCTTCCGTGTTGGCGAAAGACGCTATTTGCGACCGATTCCGCGAAAAGTACGATCGTAGGCCGTCGGTTGATAAAGAGTATCCTGATGTACAGTTCCATTTGCATGTCTATAAGAATGAGGCTCAGCTGTTTATGGACAGTTCAGGGGAGTCGTTGCACAAACGTGGGTATAAAGTCCGCAACCATCCGGCACCGCTCAACGAGGTGACGGCAGCGGCCATGATCAAGATGAGCGGTTGGAACGGTTCCTGCGATTTTGTAGATCCGATGTGCGGCGGCGGGACGTTGCTCATAGAGGCGGCCATGCAGGCGCTGAACATCCCCGCCGGCTTCTACCGTAGAGAATACGGTTTCTATCAGTGGAAGAATTTCGACAGGAGCCTTTGGAAAAAGGTGCGCGACGAAGCCGACATCAAGGACGATGTGTCCATAAATTTTTACGGCTCTGATATAGAAGGACGTTTTCTCGATATAGCCCGTGCTAATGTGCAAAAAGCTCGTTTACAGGATTTTATAGTATTGGAAAGAGAAGCTATGCAACGCTCTTATCCTGAAAACAAGCCCTCCGTAGTGATGATGAATCCTCCATACGGGGAACGGCTTTCCGTTGATGACATTAGCCATCTTTACAAAGAGATGGGCGATGCGCTCAAAAACCGTTACGCTGGCTGTAAGGCCTACATTATCAGCTCCGATAAGGATGCCCTGAAACATATAGGGTTGAAACCTGCGCGCAAATGGCCGATGTTGAACGGCTCGTTGGAGTGCATGTTTCAGGAATACGAGCTTTTTGCCGGAGACCGCAAACAACATGTGATTCGTAAAAAACAGTCTGAATGAGGGTTAGATTATTGATATTGAATTCCATGCTCCTTTTAGCTGCTGGAGGATTCGCGCAGAGCAAATACAGCAACGAGTTTTTGTCGTTGGGCTTGGGTGCGCGTGGTCTCGGTATGTCGAACACGATGTGTGCGCTGACCGACGACGTGACCTCCGCCTATTGGAATCCGGCGGGACTGACACGTATGGACAAGCGTTACCAGTTAGCCCTCATGCACGCGGAGTATTTTGCCGGCATCGCCAAGTACGACTATGGCGGCATTGGATTCAAAATCGATTCGAACCAGGCAGTGGCCTTTTCCTATATCCGTTTCGGTGTGGATAATATTATGAATACTACACAATTGATTGACGATCAGGGAAATGTGGATTACAGTAGGATTACATACTTCTCGGCAGCCGATAATGCTTTTCTGTTGAGCTATGCTTACGCTTTGCCGCAAGTGCAAGGGCTTTCGATAGGCGCAAATGCCAAGATAGTGCACCGAAAGATCGGTAAATTCGCGAATTCATGGGGCTTTGGGTTGGATTTCGGGTTGCAATACAACCGTAAGGGTTGGCAAGCGGGGGTAATGCTGCGCGATGGCACCTCCACCTTCAATGCATGGCGTTATTCTCTTACGGATGATGTGATAGCCGTTTTCGAGGAGACTGGCAACGAGATTCCCGAAAATGATTTGGAAATGACGCTTCCTGCTTTGTTAATTGGCGGTGGAAAAACGGTGGATTTCGGCAAGGGCTTCCACGTCACTTTCGCTTTGGGCTTGGATTGTACGTTTGATGGAAAACGTAATACGCTGATTAGAAGCAATTTCATAAGTGTTGACCCTCATGTCGGAATAGAGTTCGACTATAAAAAGATTGTGGCGTTGCGTATGGGTGTCGGCAATTTCCAGCGTGAGCCAGATTTTGACGGTAAGCAGAAAACGACCTTGCAAATCAATTTCGGAGTGGGAGTGTGCATAAAGAATATTGTTACCATTGACTACGCCTTCACTGATTTGGGCAATCTGTCCATCGCTCAATATTCGCATATCATATCCTTGAAAGTAGCCATTGATAAATTCAAAAAATAACATTATGCCAGTCAATCAGAAAACGATAAAAATCCAGAAATTCCCCTTTTCAGAGGCGCAACTCAAGCAGCGGTTGAGGAACGACACCCAATTCACTTATACGAAAGACGAAGAACTGACGATGTGCCGAACCATTTTGGGCTGTATTGATTTGACCACGTTGGAGGGCTCTGACACGGACGACAAGGTACGGAAGTTGTGCGACACCTCGCTTTCTTTCCGCAATGAGGAACGCCAGATTCCCACGACGGCTTCAGTGTGTGTATATCCTCCTTTCGTATCGGTTGCAAAAGAGAAGCTCAAGGGCACAGGCGTGAAAGTGGCTTCGGTTGCAGGCGCGTTCCCTTCAGGACAACTGCCCATCCATCTCAAGGTGGCAGAAGTGGAGTATGCTGTGGCACAGGGTGCGGATGAGATCGATATGGTGATTTCGCGCGGAGCATTTCTGTCGGGACATTTTCAGCAGGTTTATGACGAGATTCGTGCGATTCGGAATGCTTGTCCGAAGCAAAAACTGAAAGTGATTTTGGAGACTGGGGAACTCGAAACGTCGCAGAATATCTACCGGGCTTCGCAGTTGGCCATCCACGCTGGTGCGGATTTTCTGAAAACTTCTACGGGGAAAATCGCCCTGAATGCCACTCCGGAAGCCTTTTGGGTGATGATGTTCGCTATTCAGCAGCACTATCAGGATACAGGCAAAAAGGTAGGCATCAAAGTGGCAGGAGGCGTTTCATCTCCCGAACAATCTTACACATATTTGCATATTTGGCGGCGAAATATGGGTAAAGATTGGGTCAATCCCGATTTGTTCCGGGTGGGCACAAGTCGTCTCGCTACAAAGATTTTTGAAAAAATTCAAGATTTTTTTTTATAAGTGTTGGATTATAAAGAAATTATTGTATTTTTGCAGCCCGAAATTTTGAAAGGAAAATAAACAAATTTATACATTATAAACCTTATTAAATAGTAAGATTATGACTAAAGCAGAAATTGTTAATGAAATTTCCAACCGCACCGGTTATGAAAAAAACAGTGTCCAAACCATCGTTGAAGCTTTCATGGATTCCGTGAAGAAGACCATGGTTGACGGCGAAAATGTATATTTGAGAGGTTTCGGTAGCTTCATCGTAAAGCACAGAGCAGAAAAGACCGCTCGCAACATCTCCAAGAACCAAACCATCACCATCAAGGCTCACAATATTCCTGCTTTCAAACCTTGCAAAGATTTTGTGGAAGCTGTGAAAAAGAACACGAAATAATCTTAAACATCAATAATTTAAATTATGCCTAGCGGAAAAAAACGTAAACGTGCGAAAATGAATACGCACAAGCGCAAAAAAAGACTCAGAAAGAACAGACATAAGAACAGATAGTCTGTTGCGCGGTATCAAACAATGAAAACTAAATGACTTCTCGTGAGTTGTTTAGTTTTCTTTCTTTATTTATATGGAGAACAAACAAGAAGAAATCACAAAAGAAATCATCATCACTTCGCATACGAACGAAGTACAGGTGGCATTGCTGGAAGACAAGAAGTTGATGGAAATTCATACCGAGAAATCTTCCTCGCAGTTTTCTGTTGGCGACATTTATCTTGGGAAGGTGAAGAAAATCATGCCGGGACTGAATGCCGCTTTTGTGGATGTTGGCAGTGAGCGCGAAGCCTTCTTGCACTATCTCGATCTCGGCATCAATGGCCGAACGATCAACGCCTTTGTCAGTCAGGCTATTACCACAGGAAAACGTAGTATTAGTCGTGTACAATATTTGGAAGAGATACCGAAAAATGGAAAAATAAGCGATGTGTTGACCTCTGGTCAGCAGATCATGGTACAGGTGGCCAAGGAACCCATTTCCACAAAAGGCCCGCGTATCACTACGGAAATCTCTTTCGCCGGACGTTATTTAGTGTTGGTCCCCTTCGGAGACAAAGTCTCGGTTTCTCAGAAAATCAAGAGCAGTGAGGAGCGCAAACGCCTTCGCACTGCCGTGCAAAGTATCCGTCCTCGCAACTTCGGCATCATCATTCGGACTGTGGCGGAACACAAATCGGTGGAGGAACTTGCAGCGGATTTGGACATGCTCCGTTACCGTTGGGACACGACTGTGGAGAACCTTTTCGCCTCGAAAGCACCCTTGCGGATCGCCCAAGAGGAGAATCGCATTGCCTCCTTGCTGCGCGACTTCCTGAACGATTCCTTCCATGCCATCTATGTCGATACCCCCGAGGTTTTTACGGAGGTGAAAAACTACCTGCACATCCATGCTCCTGAAAAAGAGGAGATTGTGAACCTCTACAAAGAAAAACAGCCCATTTTCGACCACTTCAATGTCGCTAAGCAGATCAAAGGCTCATTCGGCAAAGTGGTCACTGTGAAAAACGGTGTGTATCTGATTATCGAGCACACAGAAGCCATGCACGTGATTGATGTGAACAGTGGAAACCGCTTGAAATCATCTCAAACACCTGAACAAAATGCATTGAATACCAATATGATAGCGGCGCAGGAGATTGCTCGTCAATTGCGCTTGCGAGACATGGGCGGTATCATCACTATCGACTTTGTGGATCTGCATGATTCTGCCAACAAGAACACCCTCAACAAGGCGATGGCTGAGTTCATGCGTAACGATAAGGCAAAGCATACCATCCTGCCCCTCAACAAGTTCGGGCTGATTCAGATTACCCGTCAACGTGTGCGCCAGGCTACCATTATTGAAAATACGGAGGTTTGCCCAACCTGTAAAGGCACCGGCAAGATTAAACCGCCGATTGTCATTGAGGATGAGATTGCCAACGCCCTCGATTTCCTGTTCGACAAGCAGCACGAATCCAAAATCACCGTGGTGACGCATCCTTTTGTCTATGCCTATTTGACCAAAGGATTTCCGTCTATCCGAACCAAGTGGCGTTTTAAATACAAGAGATTCCTCAAAATCGTTGCCAATCAAAGCAGTCGTTTGACTGAGGTACACTATCTCAATGAACACGGCGAAGATATAGTCCTTTGGAACGAACCAGCACGCGAGTAGCATGATGGAGTTTCAACCTGAGATATTGGCCAAAATGGAGCGCTTTTGTGCGTGGCAGGAGCGTTGTGAAAATGACGTGAGGAGGAAACTTGCGTCATTTTATTTGTCTGAAAATAAAGAAGATGCAATAGTAAAGGTATTGAAGGAGAACCGTTTCCTTGACGATGAACGCTATGTAGAATCGTTCGTGCGCAGCAAGACGAAAGCCTCTTGGGGCCGACAGAAGATTGAGGCGGCCTTGCGTGCAAAACGGATTTCGTCGGCACTGATCGAGCATTACTGCGCCCTGATTCCCGCTGCCGACTACCAGGAACAGCTCCACATTGCCATGGAAAAATGGCAGCGCCAACATCCAAACGTGGAACGCGCCCGCGAAAAACTGATCCGTCACCTCCTCTCGAAAGGTTACAAAATGGATGAAATTATGGCCCAATTAAAATGCTCGAATAATAACGAATAATCCCAAATAATATTAAAACACTTCTCTAAAGCCCTGTAGGGGCGACGTATGTCAGCCCAGGGTGAGCAAAGCGAGCCCTGGGAACGGATGACGATGAATAATCGATGAATGACGATGAATGACGATGAATAACGATGAATAATCGATAAATAACGATGAAAAACGATGAAAAACGATGAATAAAAAAACGATAACGATAATCATGGCGGCGGTGTTGGCCGTCGTGTTAATAGTGACCAGTATCGCCACCAAAGGGAAAGCGGGAGCGCGGACGAGTGACGTCCCCCGTTCCGCGCAAACGGCTATGGTAACCGACGCCGCGCTCGAAATCCCCACCTACGCTCGTGCGCGTGCCCATTCCCAACAAATCTCTCACAAGGCCTATACGGTAGATTATAACGAAGAGTGGCGTTTGGCGAATTGGGTGGCCTATTCCCTTGACAGTAGCCAAACGAGAGGTCCAGTGGAGCGATACACCAAATTTGAACCCGACCCCAAAGTGAAGGGCGCGACCGCGCAGTGGTGGGATTACAAAAATACTCGTTACGATCGCGGTCATTTGGTGCCCGCTGGCGACATGAAGTGGGATGCCACTGCTATGCGCGAATGCTTCTACCTGAGCAATATCTGTCCGCAAGACCACACCTTCAACGAAGGGGACTGGAACTATTTGGAAAACCGTGTGCGCGGCTGGGCCAACTTCTACGGGAAGGTCTATGTGGCTTGCGGTCCGATTGTTTCCGAACATCCTGAGACGATAGGGGAGAACTGCATTGCCGTGCCCGACTCCTTCTACAAGGTCGTGCTCTGTAATATGCGCGGTACCTGGAAGGCCATCGGCTTCGTCTATGCCAACAATGGCACCCACCACAATCTGAACTACTACGTTCGCACGGTTGACGACGTGGAGCGCGTCACAGGCATTGATTTCTTCTATCAACTGCCTGACGAAGTGGAGACTCCAGTGGAAAAGGAGGTGGATTGGGAAGCGTGGAGAATAAGGCAATAGGCAAAAAGGGAATAGGCAAAAAGGGAATAGGAACAGCCGGATAATCAAAGTCGAAGTTAAAGTTAAAGTTAAGATCAAAGTTAAGGTCAAAGTTAAAGTCAAAGTCAAAGTCATCAGTTTAAGTAAAAATTTGTACCTTTGCGACCAAATTTCAAAGAGATGAAAAACACTGTTAAAATCTATTGCAAGAATATTGACCAAGAGGTTGATGTGCCGTGTGGCATGACGCTTCAAGAGTTTCTGGAAAGAGCTCAGATTAAATCCGAAACCCCGTTTTTGGGTGCGCTGGTGAACAACAAGGTGCGTGACATGTCGTTCCACCTCACAAAACCGGCACAAATCGATTTTTTTAACTATTACAGCAACTATGGACGGAATGGTTACATGCGTTCCCTCTTCTTTTTGCTTTTCCATGCCGTGGATCATATTTTACCTAAGGAGGTGAAGTTGCGCATCAAGCACTCCATTTCAGGAGGACGCTACTGCACGTTGGAGAATATGGATGGCCCTATTACGGATCAGTTGGTCAACAAGTTGCTCCAATTTATGAAGGATACAGTGCATCAAAACCTGCCCTTCATTCATGAGGAGATGCTCACCCCTGATGCCATCAAGGCATTTCAGGAGCACGGGCTGGAAGACAAGTACGAGTTTTTCAAGAATCGTGACAGAATCTACACTTCCGTCTATCATTTGGGCGACAGCATTAACTATTATTACGGTTTTTTGGTGCCTTCCACAGGATACCTGACCACTTTCGGACTCGAAAAATATGAGGAAGGATTGCTGCTGAAATTGCCTTCCAAGAAGAATATCAACGCGATGGCCAAAACCAGGATTTTTCCTAAGTTGTTCTCTGTCTATAAGCTAGACAAGCAATGGGCGGAATCCATGGGAGTGCCATACGTCTTCAATCTGAACAAATATACGAACAGTGCCACGATTCATTCCGGGGTTTTGGTTGCCGAAGCCTATCAGGAAAATCACATGATGCGTGTGGCGGAAACGATTTATCAACGCGGTAACGTGAAGATGGTGCTGATAAGCGGCCCGTCAAGCTCTGGGAAAACCACCTCGTGCCGCCGACTGTCGGTGCAATTAGCCGTCTTAGGCTATTATCCGGTGCAGATTTCCGTCGATGACTTCTTCGTGGAACGCGATGAGACCCCGAAGGATGAAAACGGTGAATACGATTTCGAGGATTTACACGCCATCGATTTGCCGCTCTTCAACAGTACACTGAATCGATTGCTGAACGGTGAAGAGGTTGAAATTCCCACCTTTGACTTCGCCCAAGGAAAGAAGATTTGGACAGGCAAAAAGTTGCAACTGAGGGAAAACGCCATATTGGTGATCGAGGGCATCCACTGCCTCAATCCCGAATTGACCGCGCAGGTGGCCGACGATATTAAGTTCAAGGTGTTTGTCTCGGCACTGACATCCCTCTCGTTGGATCGCCAAAACCCAATCCCGACATCAGACAACCGGCTGATACGCAGAATTGTACGAGATTTCAATTATCGTGGCTATTCCGCTGTGGATACGATACGTCGTTGGCCCAGTGTGCGACGTGGCGAGGAAAAAAACATCTTTCCGTATCAGGAGAATGCTGACTTGATGATTAACACCTCTCTGATTTTTGAGCTTTCTGTACTCAAACCCTACGCGATGCCGATTCTCTATGCCGTTCCTGAAACGGCGCCCGAATATGCTGAAGCTCTGCGACTTATCAAGTTGCTCTCTTTTTTCAAGACCATCCCTGTCTCATCCCTGCCCGGTGTCTCCATTCTGCGTGAGTTCGTGGGTGGAAGCACCTTCGTTTACTGATGATTACGCTCGTTGGTTCCGGCAATGTGGCGACGTGGATCGCTCAGCGGCTCCAAGGGAATCTCCGTTTTCCCATCACGCAAGTTTATAGTCGGAAGAAGGAGAATGCCCAAATGTTGGCTGAGCTGCTCAACGCGGAAGCTATAGCCGATATTAGAAAGCTAAATACTGATAATCAGATATTTGTGTTTGCGTTAGCCGATAATGCTTACGCTGATATTCTGCCACAGTTGCCCTTTACGCTGCCTGCTTCCTTTATGACCTCAGGCACGGTCTCCTGCCGTTGTTTAGCTGAACATTCCGATGCTTACGGGGTCATCTACCCATTGCAGACTTTTACGAAATCGCAGGAAATGAGCGACTTAAAGGTACCGCTCTGTTTGGAGTCCGATTTCGCTGGCGACCGCAAAACGCTGATGTGGGAGTTGGCACGTCAACTTTCACCGAATTGCTATGAAGTGTCGGAAGTGCAGCGTGCCCGATTGCATTTAGCTGCTGTGTTTGCCAGCAATTTCAGTAACGCAATGTACCATGTGGCATATAAGTTGCTGGAAGAAAAAGATTTGCCTTTTGAGATGCTGATTCCGTTGTTATATCAGACGGTTCGAAAGTTAGAGACCTTGACACCTGCGGAGTCACAAACCGGTCCGGCTGCACGTCGCGATATGAACGTGATGCGGAAACAGTTGGAATCGCTTGAAGACCCTAAATGGAAAGAGTTGTATCAGCGGATATCAGAATTGATTATGGAATTTTAACATTTTTTTGTCGCTGATTTTCAGAATATTATTATAGAAATTTGGCGGTTTCGAAAATATTTTGCACTTTTGCGCCCGAATTAAAAGATTCGGTAAAAATATGTTTTTCAATATCAAAAAGAAACTGATGTCCAAGGCGATAGCTAAAAGGAATAGCCAACATCCTTTTGATTATCAATATGCCGAGAATTTTTCACTTGAAGGTATTAATGACCCTTGGATTAACAATTCCTACTATTTCTCTGCTCATGATGAGAAAATGTCGGTGTTTTTGCGACTGGGTAGGAGAGTGAATGCGGAAGAAACTTGGTTTGCTGTCTATTTAGACGGTAAATTGTATTCTTTGAAACAGGAATTTTTCCCACCGGGGCAATCTCCCATCAAAGTGGATAAAGTTGATGAGAATTGGTCGATTTCCTATCAAGGTGTCTTGAACGAGAATGACGAAATCTTGTTTCAGGCCCGCTTTGTCGCCAAGCAGAACCCCATTGACTTCACTTGCAACATGCCAGCGGAACGGATGGCCACGGGAATAGCGAATGAAAAATGGGATAAGAATTTCTTCGAACAACTCCAAAATGTTAGTGGTCAGTGCCATTACGAGCAGGAAGGAGTACTGGAAGGAACTTTTTCTTTGAATGGCAAAACAGTGGAATTTCAGTTGCCCTGCGTGCGTGACCACTCTTTCGGAAGACGTGATTGGAATTACATGAACAACCACCTATGGCTCATGGTAGTGGCTCCTACTCGCCAATTCAATTATTCCCTCGTTTCTTATCCCGTTATGAGTGTGTTGGAGGTGGGGCATTATCGTAACGAAGATGGGGTGCACTATATGCTGCAATCCGATTTGGATTTCACGATGATTAACAAAGGGACGATTCCCCAAGAATTGTCATTGAATGTGACCTTGGATAACAGAAAAACCATTCCTGTGAGAGCTAAGGTCTTAGCAGGCGTAACTTACCATTTTCAAGACGGTCAATATATTCTGCACGAGAATATTGCGGAATTTGCAGTTGACGGGAAAGTATGTCGTGGTATTTTGGAAATCGGCTTTAACCGCGATCAAAACCGATTTTTTAATCAAAGAAATTTGAATAGTATTAGACGATGAAAATATATCAATTAGGAGAATTGCCCGAGGAGTTGTATTCAAAGGTTGGTGGGAAGGCAAAGGGCTTGGATTTGTTGATCAGACATCATTTTAAAGTCCCAAAAGGTTTTGTAATCACAGATATAGATCAAATTGATGAAGAAGCCGTATATCAGGCATTTGATGCGATGAATGTGGGGCAAGTGTCGGTGCGTTCATCGGCCTCCAATGAGGACCAGTCGGGGGCTTCCAATGCCGGCCAATATGAAACTTGCTTGTTCGTGGATCGCCATCATCTCTTGGAAAGCGTCCAAAAATGCCTGGATTCTTTGGATTCTCTCCGTGTTCAAGATTATGCCCAGCATTTTGAATTGGGCAAGGGAACGATGAATGTCGTCGTTCAGGAGATGATAGACAGCGACAAAGCGGGCGTGCTTTTCACGGCCAGTCCGAACAAAGGTTCCGACATCTTGATAGAGGCGGTCAAAGGGCAAGGTGAGAATTTGGTCTCCGGGCAGGTTTCCGCCCACCAATACGAGATTTCCCGGAAATATTATCGCTCTCTCAGCGATGATTTGCTCAGTGAAAGCGAAATAAAGCGGCTTTATGAAGCTGGCAAACAGATTAGAACGACATTTGGGGAGGAGAAAGACATTGAATGGGCCATGAAAGACGGGGAATTGTATCTGTTGCAAATGCGCCCTATCACGACGGAAATAATTGATATAGAGGAGTTTGATCGCGATGATGATATCCGTGGACATCTGTTTACCAAACGCAATGTCGGAGAGATGTTGCCGGGGGCTGTCACTCCGCTTACTTTATCCACTTCAGTGAAAGCCATCGACTATGGGATGCGCTATATGCAATGTGTGGCGGGACTATATGAATCACCATACGATTTAGAGCCCTTGAGAGAGATTTCCTCCATATCGGGTCATCTGTTTTTTGATATGGATTTGTTGTATAAGATGCATTCGCGAGTAGGGATTGCCAATCCGCAGTCGATGAATTTGTCAATCATGGGCGAATATCACGATTTTCCTCCTGTCACAGTCAAATATGCCAATCCGATTGTCCGTGGCATCAATTCCGTCAAATTTTTGAGATATGTGATGTCGGGCAGGGGTGCGATGAAGAAGTTCGCCAACATGTTGACCAAAGTTAAATTTGTGGAGACGAATTCCTATCGGGAATTATACAAAAGCATTGATGCCAACATGGCCTATTTGGATGAGAGTCTGATTTACCATTATGCGTCTTCTGCTTATTCCGGTAGTGCCACCAGCACTCTGTATATGATGGTGGACAAATACTTTCCAGATAAAAAGAAGTACCAATCGTTTTTGTCGCATTTGTTGACCAATATCCCCAATATAGAGAGCGCAGATATTTTGTCGCGCTTGCAGGATTTGGCCTCCATGATTAAGAATCAAGAACATAAGGCGGTGGATTTCCGTGCTGAAGAGTTGCTGGAATACATCAAGAGCCATGCGGAAATCCATTCGAAATACCAGGAATTTTTAAAGCATCACGGTCACCGTTGCATCAAAGAGGCTGAAATGCGTAACAAACCTTGGAGAAAGGATGAAATTTCGCTGATGAACTATCTGTCGAGCATCATCAAATCGCCGATGAGTCTTGTGCAGAAAGAAGAGAAGATTGACTATCGGAAAGAGTTCGCGTTCATTAAGAATCCGCTGTTGAAGGCGGCCTCCATCAACTATGCCAAAAAATCCAGACAGGGGGTCGTGGATCGTGAATCCACCAAGTCGCAACTGATCAAGCTCATTGATTTGTTCAAGACGCAATATGCCCGTTTGTCCGAGCTGCTGGTTGCTGACAACCTGCTTCCGGATACGGATTTGATTTACTTCTTGACGCATGAGGAGATTGGTCGGCTGATTGAGGGAGAGGCGAGTCTGCTTCCGCAGGCCGTAAGAAGGCGTAAGGCATACGCTATTCAGGAAGAGCTGTCGTTTGACGATACTTACATCGGCAAGCCCATAGCGGATGTCTTTGATTTAGAGCAGAGTGACGGTGTGTTGAAAGGTGTACCCGTATCCAATGGGGAATGCGAAGGCGTGGTTCGTGTCGTTTATTCTGCTGATGACGCCAACCAGTTGCAAAAGGGTGAGATTATGGTAGTGCGATTCACCGATGTGGGTTGGACACCTTACTATTCCATTGTCAACGGATTGATTACCGAGATTGGTTCGTCGTTGTCTCACGGTGCAGTGGTGGCGCGCGAATATGGATTGCCCACCATTGTCAACGTGAAAGGCGCGACAAAACTCTTGAAAAACGGGGACAGAATCAAGATGAACGCCAGCAAGGGGACGATTGTCCTTTCCTGAAGTCCTTGATGGCTGACTGTCATTGTGGAAAACCCATAACATGAAAAAGAGGATTCTGTTTGCAAGATTTGTAACACTTGCAATTATCCCTCAACAGTGGGCTTTTTACGGCCCAAATACCCATAATTGATGATTGAAACGCACCATTTAAAACGTATTTTTGCAGCGTTTATAATTTATGATTTATGGAAAACCTGTTTTTTTCACTACACTTCGCCCAACGCTTGAAGGGGCTTGGATACCCGCCTTGGCAATGGTGCTTGAATGTGCCTGCGGCACGGGTGCCATCAGCATGTTTGTCGCTCCGGTCTGCGCGAGGCTGATGGCCACCGATTTCTCGAATGGAATGTTGAAGCAGACGGCGAAGAAGGCAAAACGTTTCACGAATATAGAGGTGGCATACGCCGACATAACCAAACTCGATTTTCCCGACAACTGTTTTGATAAGGTGATTGCAGGGAATGTTATCCACTTGTTGGATAATCCGCAAGCTGCCGTCATGGAATTGGTAAGGGTCTGCAAGCCTGAAGGGAAAGTCATTATACCGACTTACATAAACAAGAAAGACGGCAAGACGGGGAAGATGGCTGCCCTGCTCGGAAAGGCGGATGCTGGTTTCAAACGCCAGACGGAATCGCTCTCTCGCCGAAGGGGATGCGTATTGTGACTATCTTTTGGTCAATTCGCACTGTAAGACAAAGAATAAAGACAAATAACTATGGCTAAAGAAATCAACTATTTCAAAAGGATCATTCCACACCTTGAAAAGAAATACGGTGGGGAGAAAACTCAGGCGATTATGTCGAAAACTCGTGCGCGTTACGAGGCGATTGTCGAGGAGAACAAAGACGAACCGGAAGCCTGGTATATCCACACCCGTGAGCGCATCTATCCCGGAATCGCCCTGTTCGACGCGATGACCGCCGAAGGCATCGGTCGTGAAGAAACGGCGGATTTCATCGTCGAATGCTACAGATGGCGGGCAGGGATGATGGCTCCGAAAGTCAAGGCGATATTCAAGATACCAGGGCTTTACCGGATTGTGCCGAAGGTCTTCTTCAACATGACCCAAAAGACCTTTGGACCGAAGATGGGCTTTTTGGCCAAGAATATGCATCTTGGCAAAGGCGAGGTGCGTTTCGACATGGTGAAGTGCTCCTATTACGAAAAATGCAAGCATTATGGCTGCCACGAAATCGTGAAGGGCTATTGCGAGGCCGACGACATCCTTTATGGAGAAATGCACCCCAAACTCCTCTGGGGCCGCACCCAGACTCTCGGAAAGGGCGGCTCATGCTGCGACTTCAAGATTAGCATAAAAGACAATTGAATATGAGACCATTTAGAGCAAAAAGCATGATGAAAGACAGCAGGTTTTCGGAATATTTCAAGACCTGCGACGAGAAAAAACTACAAGACATTGAAAACCGTGTGGAGCAACTCATCCGTGACGAGCACGAGTATTGCGTTCCCATCAGCCGACCGCACCTCTGCAACCTGTTCAGCGCTTTGGCTCTTTACCAGTCCGATCTCGCCGAAGGCATTGATGCGGAGTGTTCGCAGGAGAAAATCGTCGGTATCATGGAAAATTACCTGATTCCGCGCAAAAAAACATTCCAGCGCATAGCAAAGATTCCAGGATCGTTTTTCCTGTTGCGCAAGCTGATTCCCAAGATGATGATGAAAGGTAACGGACACGGCTGGGACAGCGTGGAGCTTGACCTTGGCACGAAAGTGTGCGCCTTCGACACGCGCCAGTGCATCTTTGCCACCATTTTCAAGAAGCAGGGTGTTCCCGAATTAGGTCCATGCTTCTGCCGTATCGACGACTACCTCTACAGCGAACTGCCAGGAATCGAGTTTAAGCGCACTGGCACGGTTTGCCGAGGCGACGTCTGTTGTGACTTTAGGTTTATAAAGTCCAAGTAACGACTGTCAACAAAAAACAGTCGTAAATTATTAACCTGTCAACTTGGTTCAGTCGTTAGGCACAAAAGTGACAACCAAAATCAGCAAATCACATGTTGTTGAAGAGACAAGCGCCGCTAATGAAAATGGATACTATGAGATCGTATATACGGAAGCGGAACTGCGTTATCGTTATGCTAATTCCGATGATGTAGCGTCGGGATGCTACGAAGAAGATATTCGCTATAATATTCAAAAGTTAATTGATGCAGAATCGCCTATCAGTAAACATAGACTATGCAAAAAAATAATGCAGTCTTTCGGAATAGCTCGGATGGGAGACAGATTGTCTGGATATATGGATCATTTACTCGCAAAAGAAGGGCTGAGGTCCACAATAGTTGGAGGTGATGTCTTCTATTGGAAGAGTTTTTTCTCGTTGGCAGAATATAAGACATTTAGGAAAAGATTCGATCGAGAACCGCTTGACATAGCTCCGGAAGAAGTCTCGAATGCGATTTGTAAGATTCTTTTGGATCAAGGATCGTTGCCGGAAGAAGAGTTAATCAAGTATTTAGCTAAATTGTTTGGGTTTGGAAGTGTAAGAGATATTGTTTTTAAAGCTATGCATCGAGGCCTTTTGTGCGGAATCAAATCAGGACGTATTGAAAAAATAGGAGGAAGAATAAAGATCAAAAACATATAAGAAGGCACTCTAATAATCGGAATTATGAGCATCTGTAAATATTGTGGACAAAAAGCCGGACTCTTTTCCGACTGTCATAAAGAATGCGAAGCGAAACATGCCCAAGGACTTGTACGGTTACGTAAGCTCATGGACGATTTTTTCCGAAACCCAAACGGGGTCACAACCTTACTCCAAGAGTATCAAGAGTT